>MDSO01000044.1_pt1 | contig 22091 bp, 20 predicted proteins | sample 1005691 | NCBI WGS metagenome assembly MDSO01 (sample SAMN05526595, study PRJNA338239) | gut metagenome | isolation source: stomach gut content | host: Acanthurus sohal | place: Saudi Arabia: Red Sea | collected 2011-04 | reverse complement strand
CCTTGATAACCAAGGAGTGAGAATATGCTTGTATATAACTTTTATTATTGCTTAGTTTATATATATCGAGTAAATTGAAATTAAATAATAAAATAGTCTGTGCATAACTTTTGAAAGCCTTGATAACCAAGGAGTGAGAATATGCTTGTATATAACTTTTATTATTGGTTAATTTAGTTGATAACATATATATACTGAGTAAATTGAAATTAAATAATAAAATAGCCTGTGTATAACTTTTATTATTGGTTAATTTAGTTGATAACATATATATACTGATATATACCGAGTAAATTGAAATTAAATAATAAAATAGCCTGTGCATAACTTTTAAACGCCTGGATAACTAACCAAGGAGTTAGAATATGCTTATATACAACTTTTATTATTGTTTAGTTTATTTGATATATTATGGATTATATAAAATACTAAAATAACTTGTGTATAATGTGAAAGGACATTAAATTAGAGAAGGAATGGTTGATTATAAGTATTAATAAGAGTATGTATAACTCTAAATCGATTTAAAGAAAAACAATATAAAATGGTTGTGGATAACTAAAAAACTAATCAGGGGTAATTTTTAATTCAAGTAGATTAATAGTTTGAGCAAGTTCTTTATCGGAGTTCAAATTTTTGATAATTTTTTCATAACCATGCAGAATAGTTGTATGATTTCTTCCACCAAAATGTTCTGCTATTTTTTGTAAGGATAAATCAGTTAATTTTCTGCATAGGAACATAGCGATTTGGCGAGGTATAGAAATATTTCTATTACGTTTAGAAGAAAGTAAATCGGATGTAGTAATATTATAATGCTCAGATACTATTTTTTGGATATATAAAGGTGTTATTTTTGGAATAGGATCTTTATTAATTGTTGCGACATTTTTCAAAGCATCCTGAGCTAATTTTAAAGTTATATATTCATTAGAACATGAAGAATAAGCTATAATTCTATTTAAGGTTCCTTCTAGCTCACGTATATTAGAATTTATATTTTCTGCTATATATTCGAGTACATTTGAGTCAATATTTATACCCTCTGTATCCGCCTTTTTTTTCAATATAGCTATTCTTGTTTCTAAATCGGGAGGCTGAATATCGGCTATTAATCCACATTCAAATCTAGACCTTAACCTTGCTTCAAGAAATTCTATTTTGTTAGGATATCTATCACTTGATATAATTATCTGTTTATTAGATTCATATAACGTATTAAATGTATGAAAAAATTCTTCCTGAGTTCTTTCCTTACCAGCAATAAATTGAATATCATCAATTAATAATATATCAATGTTTCTATATTTATTGCGAAATGCAGTGCTAGTACCATCTCTGATCGAATTTATTAATTCATTAGTAAACTTCTCTGTAGATGTATACAAAACTTTTATTCTTTGATGTTGATGTAAAGCAAAATGAGCTATGGATTGCATTAAATGTGTTTTTCCTAAACCAACATCTCCGTATAAGAATAATGGATTATGTGATTTTGATGGCATATTACTTACTGCGTATGCTGCAGCATGAGCCATTCGATTGCTATTTCCTACAACAAAAGAATCAAATGTATATTTCGGATTTAAATTCGAAGGTAAGTTTAATGGATCGGGCACTATAATTTTGGATTTATTGGCTGATATAACTTTTTCATCTGTATTTTTTATAACAAATTCTATGCTATATTGATTTTCAAAAATTTTGACTACAGTACTTTTTAAAAGATTTGAGTATCTAGTACTTAAAATACTTTCTGTTAAAGCATCCTTTACTTGTACTATTAACCTATTTCCTATTATATCTGCTATTTCGGATGCTCTAAACCAAGTATTATAGCTGACTGATGATATTTGTTTTTCTATTGTTTCTAGGACTATTTCCCAATTTTTTTTTTGATCCAATTTGAAGTTTCCTTTCTAAAAAAATTATATAAATTTTTATTTTTAAGTTATCCAACTATAAAAGTATTAGCAATTCATGGATTTTTTAAACTACTTCATTATAAATTTTTTACTCTTCATCCTATATGATAAAATTTTACTATTTTTAGCACTGTTTTGGAAAAAATATGTATATAGTGAGTTTTTTTTACAAAAATATACTTGACTTATTGATTTCTATTGCTTATACTCATTAAGTGTTTATTTATTTTTGCATATTGATTGATTTGTGAAAGGAGGAAAAGGTTAATCTTCCTACGACAAAAATATAGGAGCGATTACCTTAAATTTTTATATGAAAATGACATTTCAACCTAAAAAACGTCAACGTAGTAGAGAACATGGTTTTAGAAAGCGCATGAGAACTACGTCCGGCCGTGCTGTATTAGCAAGACGCAGAGCGAAAGGTAGAAAAAAATTATCAGCGTAAAAATGGGGCCGCTTTTTGCGGTCTTATTTTATATAGGAGCATTATGAAAATCACAAACAAATTAAGAAAAAATACTGAATTCAAAAAAGTGTATTCAAAAGGTAAATCATTTGCTAATCAAGATTTGGTTTTATATAAATTGAAAAATAATTTAACTTGTAATAGAATCGGTATTTCTGTTAGTAAAAGAGTTGGTAATAGTGTTGTTAGAAGTCGTGTTACTAGGCTTATTAGAGAAAATTTTCGACTAATTGAACATACTTTATCAGCTAAAGGTTTTGATATTGTCATCATAGCAAGGGATCAAATTGCAAACAAAAATTTTTATGATATAAAGAATTCTCTGGGTAAGCTTTTAAAAAAACAGGAGTTAATATGAAAAATTTGGTCTTATTTTTAATCAGATTTTATCAAAAGGGTATCTCGCCGTATTTTGGACCGAGATGTAGGTTTTATCCAACTTGTTCGACTTATACTTACGAAGCAATAAAAATACACGGATTATTTAAAGGCGGATTACTTGGAACATTCCGAATTCTAAGATGTAATCCATTTTGTAAAGGTGGATTTGATCCAGTACCACCCAAAAAAGAAAAAAGGAAATAGGAGGAGACATGGAATTTATAAGCAATTTTTTTGGAGAAATTTTTAACATAATATTTAATGTCGTTGATGTAGTAACACCAATCGGTACTCTGGGTATTGCAATTATTTTATTTACGTTTTTTACTCGTCTTTTACTTACTCCTCTGCAAATAAAACAACAAAGAACAACTAGAGGTATGAGTAAAATTCAACCAGAGTTACAAAAAATACAACAAAAATATGCAGGGAAAAAAGATCAACAATCACAAATGGCTCAATCCCAAGAGATGCAAGCATTATACAAAAAGTATAATATTAATCCACTGGCAGGTTGTTTGCCATTATTGATACAATTACCTTTAATTTATGCTCTATACGCTGTCCTAAGAGCGCCCAGTAAGCATATAACAAAATTATACGAATTATATCAACAATTGGCCCTAGCTATAGAAACTACTATTAACAATTCATCGGTTGTAATAGCCGAAGTATTAAAACAAATTCCGTTAAGTGCCACTGCAAAGATAGAGATTGATAAGCTAGAAGGAGCGGCTACATTAGGTGATACTATTTCTAATTTTACCACTCAGCATTGGAATGTTCTAATGGAAAAAATTCCATCATTAAATGGACCAATTGCAGAGTTACTAAATCAAAAAATAGATTACGAATATTTTATTTTTAATTTAGTAGATTCCCCTAGCCAAATTGTAGCTTCTGGCAACTACTTTGCTTTTTTAATACCTATTTTAGCTGGTGCATCGACTTTTATCTTCTCAAAAATATCTATGGCCCAATCTCAACCAAGCACCAAAAGTGCTGATGGCCAACCTAGTCAAACTGAAAGCATGATGAAAACTATGAATATTATTATGCCGATTATGATGGGGGCTATTTCTTATACCGTGCCGTATGGTTTAGCACTTTATTGGATTGCTGCTAACTTAATAATGATGGGGCAACAAGTTTTTGTAGCTAAAATAGTAAAAAGAGAAGAAGCAGAATTAGAAGCACGTTTAGAGGCCGAAAGAGCAGAAGCTAAACGTTTGGCTGAAGCTAAGCGAGCAAGTTCTAGTAAGAGAAAGAAAGGTAATAATAAGTCTAACCAAAACCAAAATAATAATACTAACAATAATAATTCAAAACTGAAAAAAAATGAAAATACTGAAAAAATTAACACTATAGATGAAAAGGCTACAGATGTAGAAAATATAGGTAATAATAAGCCTAAAAACAAATCGACTACCCAACAAAATAAAAATCAAAGAAAACAGCCGGGTAGAAAATAGGAGATAAATATGTTTTTTGACACAATAACTGCTATTTCCACGCCAATTGGACAAAGTGGCATAGGAGTTATAAGAGTAAGCGGTAATGATGCAATAAGCATTGTTACTCGCATATTCACTAAAAATTTACAAAAAGAAAAAACTCACACTATCCATTATGGTTATATTGTAAATGACGGTACAATCATAGATGAGGTTTTGGTCATGCTGATGAGAGCACCGAGAACTTTTACAAGAGAGGACGTTGTAGAAGTTAATTGTCATGGTGGAGAAGTTGTTTTAAATAAAGTATTAGAAATGATCTTAAAAAATGGTGCTCGACTGGCATTTCCCGGAGAGTTTACCAAAAGAGCATTTTTAAATGGAAGGATAGATTTAGCTCAAGTAGAAGCTGTGATGGATATAATTACAGCAAAAACTGATATGAGTTTAAATCAGGCTACGAACCAGTTAATGGGGAGTTTGTCTAAAAATATAAAAAGGCAACAAAAAATATTACTAGACATTATTGCAAAAATAGAAGTGTCTATTGATTATCCAGAATATGATCAAGCAGAATGTATATCGGTTGGATTTGAAAAGGATATTAGCAACTTGAAATTGGAATTAAAAAAAGTATTAAATACTGCACAAACAGGAAAAATCATTCGAGACGGAGCTATTCTATCCATTGTAGGCAGGCCAAATTCAGGAAAGTCCTCATTGTTAAATGCTTTACTAGAAGAAGAAAAGGCTATAGTAACTAACATAGCCGGAACAACCAGAGATATCGTGTCAGAATATTATTCAATAGAAGGGATACCTTTTATTCTACAAGACACAGCGGGGATTCGAGAAACGGATAATTTAGTGGAGCAAATTGGTGTATCAAAATCTAAAGAAGCCATTGATAAATCTGATTTAATAATAATGGTTTTGGATGCTACCGAAGAAATAACAAAAGAAGAAGAAGAGATAATTATGTTGTTAAAGAACAAAAATGTTTTATTTGTTCTAAACAAGATAGATATGACAAAGGAGGATAAATACGCCCATATAAGGGATAAGATAAGTATATCAGCAAAGACGACGCAGGGATTAGACGGATTAAAAGAGGCTATGAAGAATAATGTAGTGAAGGACATGAACATAGAAAAAGACAGTAGTGTTATAACAAACATAAGGCAAAAAACTGCATTAGCCTGTGCGATAGATTCTTTAGAAAAAGTAGAAGAGGCCATAAAGGCTGGATTTTCAGTAGATTTTTTAGCCATTGATTTGAATGATGCTTATGCTCATTTAGGGATGATAATTGGCGAAAATGTAAGAGAAGAAATTATAGATGGATTATTTGAAAGGTTTTGTCTTGGAAAATAATTGATTACTTATAAAGTAATTGGTTTTAAAATAGTTCAAATGGGATATAATCCATATAGAGTATTAATTATTTTTTAGAAAGAAGTTGAAATAACAATGGATTATATTGCAGAAAAAGTTGATGCTATAGTAATAGGCGGAGGACATGCAGGATGTGAAGCAGCGCTTAGTTTAGCTAGACTGGGTAAGAAAACGATTATGTTTTGCTTAAATATTGAAGCAATAGCAAAGATGCCCTGTAATCCAAATATTGGAGGAACATCCAAAGGACATCTAGTAAAAGAAATTGATGCATTAGGCGGAGAAATGGGTAAGGTGATTGATAAAACTTATATTCAATCTAAGATGTTAAATACTTCAAAAGGCCCGGCCGTTCATTCGTTAAGAGCACAAGCTGATAAAGTTAAGTATCATAAAGAGATGTTAAGAGTATTAGAATCAGAATCAAATTTGATTATTAAGCAGCAAGAAGTTGCTAGTATACTAATAGAAAACTGTCAAATTATAGGAATAAAAACGGTAACAGATGCCATTTATTTTACAAAAGCAGTTATAGTTTGTACTGGAACTTATTTGAAATCCAAAGTTTTTATAGGTGAATTTTCTGAACATTCAGGCCCTGATGGATTAAAAAGTTCTCTACATTTATCTGATTCATTAACAAATAATGGTATTTTTCTTAGACGATTTAAGACTGGTACACCGGCTAGAGTGGATAAAAGAACCATTAATTTTGACGAAATGGAAGAACAGTTTGGTGATGATAAAGTCACTCCATTCTCGTTTTTAAACCTAGAAAACGATATTAAAAAAGATCAAATATCTTGTTTTTTAACTTATACTAATGAGAATACGCATCAAATTATACGTGATAATTTAGATAGATCACCGTTGTATAGTGGGCAAATTGAAGGTATAGGTCCTAGATATTGTCCATCTATAGAAGATAAAGTTGTAAGATTTTCGGATAAATCTAGACATCAAATATTTATTGAACCGGAGGGCTTAGATACTAATGAAATGTATGTTCAAGGGATGAGTTCTTCTTTACCAGAAGATGTACAGATTAAAATGCTACGGTCTGTTAAGGGATTAGAAAAAGTTGAAGTTATTAGAGGTGGATATGCTATAGAATATGACTGTATAAATTCAACTACATTACTGCATTCGTTAGAGCATAAAACTATTTCGGGATTATTCTTTGCTGGCCAAATCAATGGAAGCTCCGGTTATGAAGAAGCAGCAGCTCAAGGATTAGTGGCTGGGATAAATGCTGCTTTAAAAATAGATGGAAATGAGCCTATGATAATAGATAGATCGGAGGGTTATATTGGAGTATTAATAGATGATTTAGTGATAAAGGGAACTAATGAACCATATAGAATGTTAACTTCGAGAGCAGAGTATCGATTATTATTAAGGCAAGATAATGCTGATTTTAGATTACGTGCTATAGGGTATAAAGTCGGATTAGTTTCTGAAGATGCCTATAATAAGTTTTTGCTGAAGAAAGAAGAAATAGAATTAGAGATAGAGCGATTAAAAAAAGTATTTCTAGGAACCACAAAAACGGTTCAAGAGATATTAATCTCCAAAAATAGTGCACCATTAATAAGTGGGATATCGTTATATGAACTATTAAAAAGGCCAGAATTAAATTATAAAGACTTTGATCTAGTCAATCTTGATCGGCCAAAATTAACGGATCAAGTTATAGAACAAATAGAGATAATGCTAAAATATGAAGGATATATAAAAAGACAGTTAATCCAGATTGAGCAATTTAAGAAATTAGAGAATAAAATTATTCCTGAAAACTTAAACTATGAAAAGGTATCTAGCCTAAGAAATGAAGCTAGACAAAAGTTACTGGAAATCAATCCTAAATCCATTGGTGCTGCAAGCAGAATATCAGGGGTTTCGCCAGCTGATATAAGTGTATTATTAGTTTATATTGAGCAGATAAATAGGATGAGGAGAGCTACAAATGAATCAATTTCTTAAAAACGGTGCTGCTATGATGAATATAGAATTATCCGGATTACAAATAGAGCAGTTACTAAAATATAAGGAATTGCTGTTAGAGTGGAATGAAAAATTAAATTTGACTGCTATAACTGAAGATAAAGAAATTATTACCAAACATTTTTTAGATTCATTATCTGTAAATACAGCAATAGATTTAATGCAGCATAAAAATTTAATAGATATTGGAACAGGTGCAGGATTTCCAGGTTTGGTTTTAAAAATTGTCTATCCGCATTTGGAAATTACTTTAGTAGATTCTTTAAAAAAGAGGTTAGTTTTTTTAGATGCTGTGATAAAATCTTTGGATTTAGACAAGATTTATACTGTTCATTCTAGGGCGGAAGATCTAGCTAAAAATATAAATTATAGAGAAAAATATGATATTTGCTCTCCGAGGGCGGTATCTAACTTAGCCACATTGAGTGAATATAGCTTACCTTTTATAAAAATTGGTGGTTATTTTATTGCTTTAAAGGGCCAAAAATTGGATGAAGAAATTAATCAAGCATCTAATGCTATAAAAATTTTAGGTGGAAAATTGGATCATGTTGTTGATATACCAATTCCGGAAACAGATATAATTCATAAAATAGCAGTAATTAAAAAAATTAAGCATACAAATAAGAGGTATCCTCGTAAATCTGGAGAACCTTTAAAAAATCCATTATAAAGATAGTGATAGGAGAGTACAATGAAAGATTATAAATTAGTATTGGCCGAAATACTTGCTAATGTAGTAGAGATGAAGAAAGAGGACATAGAGGATTTAATAGAAGTTCCAACAAATAAGGATATGGGAGATTTTTCATTTCCATGCTTTAGGTTTGCAAAAATTTTGAAAAAATCTCCGAATGCAATAGCAGCTGAGTTTGCAAAAAAGATTGAAAGGCCAGATTTTATAGAAAAAATTGAAAATGTTAATGCCTATATAAATTTTTATTTGGATAAAGAAGAGCTGATAAAAACGGTTCTTGATAAAGTTTTTGATGAGAAAGAAAATTATGCTATAGAGCAAAAAAAGGATAAAGGGAATATAGTAATAGATTATTCTTCACCAAATATAGCAAAGCCGTTTCATATAGGACATTTAAGATCAACAGTTATTGGAAATAGTTTATATAGAATTTTTGAAGCCATTGGATATAAATGCATCAGTGTAAATCATTTAGGTGATTGGGGAACTCAATTTGGAAAATTAATTGTAGCATATAGATTATATTCTAATAAAGAAGAAGTAGAGAATAAAGGGATAGAAGAATTACTGCGTATATATGTAAAATTTCATGAAGAAGCTAAAAAGGATCCAAGTCTAGAAAATTTAGCCAGAGAAAATTTTACAAAGATGGAGCAGGGAGACGAAGAGGCGTTATCTTTATGGAAATGGTTCAAAGAAATAAGTTTAAAAGAGTTTGAAAGAGTATACGATATATTAGGAATAAAGTTTGATAGTTTAAACGGTGAAGCATTTTATAACGATAAAATGGATGCTGTAATAAAAGAATTGGATGCAAAAAATCTGACAAAAATAAGTGAAGGTGCCAAAGTAGTAGAAATAGAAGATATGTCGCCATGTTTAATAACTAAAAAAGACGGATCTACATTATATGCTACAAGAGATATAACGGCAGCATTATATAGACAAAATATGTATAATTTTCAAAAATGTATATATGTAACAGCATTGGCTCAAAATTTACACTTTGCTCAATTTTTTAAGGTTATAGAGAAAATGGGATATAAGTGGGCCGAAGATTTAGTTCATGTACCTTTTGGCATGGTTAGTATGGAAAATGGTTCTATTTCTACTAGAAACGGAAATGTATTATTATTGGAAGAACTATTAACGGAAGCAATAAATAAGACAAAACAAATAATAAAAGAAAAGAATCCTAAATTAGAAAATAAAGATAAAGTTGCTAAAGAAGTTGGAATAGGGGCAATTATTTTTGATGACATGTATAACAATATAATAAAAGATATACATTTTTCTTGGGAAAAAGTATTGAATTTTGATGGAGAAACTGGTCCTTATGTACAGTATACTTATGCTAGGGCAAATAGTGTATTTTGTAAAAGTGGGATGAAAATAGAAGATATAGACAATAACATTGATGTATCAAAGATTACAGACGAGCTTAGTATGGCGCTAATAAAAGAAATTGGAAAATTTTCTGATATAATACAAGAGGCAGCAGCAAAGTATGAGCCATCCATTATAGCTAGATATGTAGTAAACTTAGCAAAAAGCTTTAATAAATTTTATCATGAAAATTCAATTTTAGTTGATGAACCAAATTTAAAAAAGGCTAGATTATCACTTGTAGTTGGCGCAATGTATTCTATAAAAAATGCATTATGGTTATTAGGAATCAAAGCGCCAAAACAAATGTAAAATCTTATTTTAGTCCAGTAGAAATTATAGTATTATAACGTCATCTCGTTTTGGTCCAGTAGAAATTATAGTAATTGGAAATCCGATTTTATCTTCAATAAATTTGATATAATTTTTTGCTTCAATGGGAAGATCATGATAATTTTGTATGCCCAAAATATTAGTTTTAAAACCTTTAAGTTTTTCTATAACAGGTTTTGCTTTAGAAAGTTCTACTGAGTTTGGGAATTTGGTAGTTATTTTTCCATCTATTTCATATGCTACGCAAACTGGTATTTCATCCATATACGATAAAACATCTATCAAGGAAAATGCAACATCAGTTGTTCCTTGTAACATACAACCGTATCTTGTAGCGACACAATCAAAATAACCCATTCTTCGTGGGCGACCGGTTGTTGCTCCATATTCTCCACAATCACCGCCTAATTTTCGTAAAGTTTCTGCTTCCTGGCCAAATATTTCACTTACAAATGCTCCGGCCCCGACTGCGGACGAATAAGCTTTTACTACTGTAATAATTTTTTCAATAGATTTTGGTGGAATGCTGGCACCTACACATCCAAATCCGGCAAGTGGAGATGAAGATGTAACATAGGGATAAATTCCATTATCTGTATCTTTTAGTGCTCCTAATTGACCTTCTAATAAAATATTTTTTCCTTGGGCTATAGCATCGTTTATAAAATAAGTGATATTTTCTAACATTGGTTTTAATCTATCTCTATAGCTTACTAATTCATCAAAGATTTCTAATGGGTTTAATTTTGTTTGTCCTGGATATAGAGAATCAATAGTTGCATTTTTTAATTCGCAAACTTTGGTTAATCTATCCATCAATATTTTGTCATCATAAATCTCGCATACTTGGATTCCGATTTTTAAAGCTTTGTCTGCATAAAAAGGTGCTATGCCGGACTTTGTGGATCCGAAACTATTTTTTCCTAAACGCTCTTCTTCTAATTTATCAAACAAAACATGATAGGACATAACTATTTGTGCTCTATCAGATATTTTTATATTTGGATGTGGAACTCCTCTTTCTAATAAATTATCTAATTCTTTAAAAAGTTGGGCAATATTTAATGCTACCCCTTGACCGATAATATTTATAGCATTTTTTCTAAATACTCCAGATGGTAATAAATGAAGGGCAAATTTTCCATATTCATTTATTATAGTATGTCCTGCATTTGCACCACCTTGAAATCTAATTATTATATCTGCATCTTTGGCTAAAAGGTCAGTAATCTTACCTTTTCCCTCATCGCCCCAATTTCCACCAACAATTGCATTAATCATAGAAGTCTCCTTAATAGTTAAGATTTTGACTATATTATATCTTACTTTTTTAAAACTATCTAGTAAAATATTTTTATTTTGTTTAAATTCATTAAAAAAATGGTATACTAATATATATTATGTTATTTTATCTGAATGAAGGTGTATTATGAAAAAAATTATTTCAATTGTGAATCAAAAAGGAGGAGTGGGTAAAACAACAACCGTAATGAATTTAGCTGCAGGATTAGCCAATTACGGTAAAGTTTTAGTCGTTGATATGGATCCTCAAGGTAATTCTAGTAGTGGATTAGGTATTAATAAATCCGAAATTAAATACACGCTATACGATGTTCTAACCGATGCAGTAAGTATAGAAGATGCTATAGAAAAGGCTAATGAGCCTATTGACGTTATTGCATCTGATTATAATTTAGCAGGATTAGATACAGAATTTTTTGATTTAAAAAACAAAGAATTAGTCTTAAAAATGAAAATGAAAAAAATTTTAAACAATTATGATTATTGTTTGATAGATTGTTCGCCGGGTGTAAACATCTTAAACTTAAATGCATTGAATGCATCTGACTTTATATTAATTCCAATGCAATGTGAATATTATGCATTGGAGGGATTAACACAAGTTATGCGTACTTTTAAATTAGTGAAAGAAAATTCAAATGCTCATTTAAGAATTCTTGGTATATTATTTACTATGTACGATAGTAGAACTAATTTAGCTAATGCTGTAATAGATGATGTAGAAGGATATTTTAAAAATATTCCGTTTGAAACAAAAATTAATAGAAGTATAAAACTTTGTGAAGCGCCAAGTTTTGGATTATCCTGCATTCAATATGCTCCAAATTCTAAAGGAGCACAACAATATTTGCAATTAGCAAAAGAAGTTAATGATAGAATAGTGATGTTTTCTAGAGAATAAGATATCTTACGAAATTGTAAGAACCTTGCAAATGGTATACACTAAGGGGGTATATTTTATGAAAACAGCAGCTTTAGGAAAAGGTTTACAATCTTTATTTTCTATACAAAATGATGCACCATTGAAAGATTATGAGACTGACGAAATGTATAATATTGATAAAGTTTATATCATTTCTACAAATCAAATAATATCTAACGAAAATAGACTACGAAAAAATTTTAATGAGGAAAAAATGGAAGAGTTAAAACAATCTATTTTAAAGCATGGTCTATTAGTACCAATCTTAGTAAAACAAAATGGTGATAATTATCAGATTATATCTGGGGAAAGACGTTATCGTGCAATAAAAGAACTTAACTTAGATACAATTTTAGTAAGAATTTTAAATCTAGGACAAGAAGAAACCATAGAAGTTGCATTGACTGACAATATGCAACGTGAAGATTTGAATTATATAGAAATTGCTGAAGCATTAACTATATTAGTACAAAAATATAAGTTAACCCAGGAAACTATAGCTGAAGCTTTAAGTATTCATAGATCAAGTGTATCAAATTTTATGAGATTAATGGAATTACCCGAAAAAGTTAAAGAGAAGATTCGTGAAAATAAATTAAGTCCAACAGCAGCGAGAATGCTTCTTACGATACAAAATGAAGAAGAACAAATTATTGCTATGAATGAATGTATAAAAAATAATTGGACGATAGCTGATCTGGAAAATTATATTAAAACATGTAAAAAATATGCAAATAATCTAGATGACAATGATAGTGGAGATAATAAAGTAAAGAAAAAAAAGACATTATCAAAGAATCAATTTTATCAAGATATAGAAACACATTTAGGCAATAAATTTAAAACTAAAGTTACTTTAAAACAGTTAAAAGATAAATGTAAAATAGAAATAGAATATTATGATGATGAAGATTTAAAAAGAATTTTAGGAGCAATACAGTAAAGTAAATTTCGAGGAAGTAAAGATGCAAATGAAAAGCGAGATAATAATTTATATGCTTATTATCCTACAAATGGGTTGTTTAATTTTTTTAAGTTTTTTTACTACTAAATTATATTCAATTCAAAAAAATTACAAAAATTTTATAAATTCGAATAGCCAGGACGTAGAAGAACTATTAAAAAATTATGCCCAGGACGTTAATATGACAAAAAATGAAACTTTGAAAATAAAACAGGCAGTAGAAGAGATAAAAGAAAAATTTAAAACCAGTTGCAGAAAAATTAGTATAACAAGATATAAGGCTATCGCAGATGTAGGGTCAGATCTATCTTTTGTGATAGCCTTATTAGATGATCAAAATGATGGTGTGGTATTAAATGGAATTTATTCAAGAGATGGATCTTATACGTATGCCAAGCCAATAATTGCTGGAAAGAGTCAATATAGACTTTCACCAGAAGAAGCCTTAACGTTGGAAGAAGCAATTATGAAAGATTGAATAAATTTAAAAATTTTTATAATTAAGTAGAAAGGATAGCCAATAAATGTTATTAAGCAAATTACTGGGCGAAAGGTTTAAAGAAAAGCCACAAGAAGCAAAAAGTATAAGTCATATTTTCTTACTAAGAGGAGGATATATAAGACAAGTATCAAATGGCATATTTTCTATGTTGTTACCAGCACAAAAAATTAAAACAAAAATAGAAAAGATTCTAAGAGAAGAAATGGATAGTATCCAAGGACAAGAAGTAATATTTCCTGTAGTTTTACCAGGCGAATTATGGCAAGAATCGGGTAGATTTGAAGCTGTAGGATCTGAACTATTAAGGATAAAAGATCGAACTAATAAAGATTTATTATTAGCCATGACCCATGAAGAAGCAGCGGTACATTTGGCTAGAAGTGAAGCCAAAAGTTATACTCAGTATCCGTTTATGATATATCAAATCCAAACTAAATTTAGGGATGAGGCTCGTTCAAGGGGTGGATTAATAAGAGTTCGAGAATTTACAATGAAAGATGCATATTCATTTCATACAACAGAAGAAGATTTGGATAAATATTATAATAAGTGCCTAGAAGCATATAATAATATTTATAAAAGGGCTGGAATACCAGAAGTTATTTGTGTTGAATCGGATAGTGGAATGATGGGTGGAAAAGTAGCGCATGAATTTATGTTATTAACTGATATTGGCGAAGATACAATAGTAGTATGTGATAAATGTGAATATAAGTCTAACATGGAAGTGGCGACTGGAAAATTAGAAGCTATAAAAAAAGATGAAGAGCCGATTAAAAAGGTTCATACACCAAATATAAATACTATTTCGGATATAGCAAAATATTTTGGTGTACCAGAAGAGCATACATTAAAAGCCGCTGTATATAATGTAGAAGGAGAGAGTAAGCCATTAGTAATTTTTATAAGAGGCGACCTTCAGGTTAATATAGCAAAGGCTCAAAAGATTGTAAAAGCAGTTCTTAGTCCGTTTGAAGATTATGAGAATAGTGATTTAAAATTTGGATTTATAGGTCCATACAAATTAGATTTGGAAAAAATTAATGTTTTATATGATAAGTCATTAGAAGGAGAAACGAATTTAATTTGTGGGGCTAATGATACAGATTATCATTATAGTGGATTTAGTATTATAAGAGATAGCGTTGCAAAAGATTTTGTAGATATATCCGAAGTAAAAGAAGGACAAAGTTGTCCAAATTGTGAAGGCAAGCTGAAATTTAAAAGAGGGATAGAAGTCGGAAATATTTTTAAATTAGGTAAAAAGTATACAGAAAGCATGAATATGACATATATTGATCAAGATGGAAAAGCTAAAGTACCAATAATGGGATGCTATGGAATTGGAGTAGGCAGAATGATAGCGTCAATCATAGAAGCAAATAATGATCAATATGGACCAATATGGCCAATAAGTGTTGCACCATGGCAAATTCATATTTGTGCATTAAAATCTAAAAATATAAATATAAACGATGTAGGAAAAGAGATTTATGAAAAATTAAATAAAAAATTTGAAGTAATATTTGATGATAGAGGTCTTGCGCCGGGGATTCAATTTGCTGATGCAGATCTACTAGGAATACCAGTTAGAATTATTTTAGGCGAAAAAAATCTTAAAAATAATCAAGTAGAAATAATAACGAGAGATAAAAAAATTAAAAAATTAGTTGATTTAAACGATGTATATAAAGAAGTAGAATTAATTGTAAAAATGTTAGAAGACTCATTGTAAAAAAGAAAAAATCCTCCGTAGGATAGCGCTGGGAGGATTTTTTTAATTATTGCAGCAATAATTTTAAATTTTCAACTTGTTTTAACATTTCTTCACTTATTGCAGAATTAGATTCAGAACTTTCTACATTAGTTTGAGCAATCGTAGTAAGCTCTAAAGTGCCTTTATGTAGTTGGTTTAAGGATTGCTTTTGAGCATTAGTGTTTGCTAAAAGTTCAGAAGCTATTGTAACAGTATCTTTTACGCTAGTAGCAATATTAGTTAAGGCGGTATCTGTATTACTAACAACAACTTGAGCTTTGTCAACTATATTTAAAGTGTGCTCTATGATATCTTCGATATCTTTTACTGTATCCGAACTTTTATTAGCAAGATCTCGTATTTCATTTGCTACAACGGCAAATCCTCTACCGGCTTCACCAGCCCGAGCAGATTCTATCGCAGCATTTAAGGCTAATAAATTTGTTTGCGATGCTATATTTTCTATGACTTTGATTACTTCAGCAATTTTGATACTAGCATCACTTATATTTTGCATAACTTCAATCATATTTTTCATATGGACAGTACCAACTTCAGCTTTTTCTTTAGTCATATTTGAAATTTGATTTGTTTGTACAATATGATTTAAATTAGTTTCTATATGAGTTGATAGTTCACTAATGAAACTTGTAAAGTCTTTTGTAACTTGAGCTTGATTTTGAGTTTGATTAGCAAGTGAAGTAGCACCTTGATTAACTTGGGATGCTAAAGCTTCAAACGCTAGCATACTATCGTGAACTTTGTGTAATAAAACAGATTGTTGTTGTTGTAAAGTAACAGTTTGATCTAAGTCAGAACTGTCGATAATAATTTCCATATGACCGATTCTTTGTCCTTGATTATTTTTTACATATTCTACTTCTACTTTATATGTAGATCCCCCTTCTGGTCTCCAAATTGAAGATGTTATACCATTTCTAAGACAAGTAATACCGCACTGATCTGTTCCGCAAATAGCGGATTTCCACTCACTACATTGTCTACCTAAAATATCCTCTCTAGGTCTACCAACAGAATTGGCAACAAAAGGATTAACATAGATCCATTCTGAATTCATGTTAGTAACAGATAAAGATATTGGTAATGAATCTAAAATATATAAATATAGGTCACGTTTTGAGGTAGCTTTCTGATATATAGAAAATAGTACTATAACTAGTACGATTAAAATAATAATAATTAAAATTGAAAAAATATTCATAAATAATAATCCTCCTTGGATACATTTTACTATTGCTTTGGAAAACTGTTAATTATTTTATGTGACAAATAAATACATACATAGTAAATATGATGCAATAATGCCGGCCAATGTGGCTATTAAAGCGCCAGATAAAGTATATCTTGTATCTTTAATATTGATTGTCATAAAATAAACGCTCATAGTATAAAAAATTGTTTCGCTGCAGCCAAACATAATAGAAACAAGGCGACCTAAAAATGAATCTGGCCCATATGTTTTAAAAATATCTAAAATTAAACCAGTAGAAGCAGAGGCCGATATAGTTCTCATAAGAGCAACAGGCACTACTTCGGCTGGAAAGTCTGTAAAATTTGCGATTAAAGGTGAAATTATTTTTACAATACCATTTAAGACACCAGAAGAACGAAGCATTCCAACAGCAAGTAATAAAGCAATCAAAGTTGGTAAAATTTTTATGGCGACATTAATTCCTTCGGTAGCGCCTTCAATGAATGCTTCAAAAACATTGATTTCTTTAAATAATCCATATATTATTATGAAAACACAAACAGATGGAATTATATAGTCAGACATTTTCATCAAAGCTAGCATTCATTAATCCTCCTTTGTATTATGCATAATTTTAGCAAAAATGATAGCTATAATAGTTGAGACTAAAGTAGCGATCATAGTAGGTACAACAATTTCAGTAGAATTGATGGAGCCATAGCTATTTCTATAAGATATCATAGTAATAGGGATTAATTGGATAGAAGAAATATTTATTATTAAAAACATACACATAGCATGAGTTGCTCTTATGTTGTTTTTATTTAATTTTTGTAATTCTTTCATAGCCAATAAACCTGGTGGTGTTGCAGCCCAACCTAATCCTAAAAAATTTGCAATTATATTTGTTGCTATGTATTTTCTTGCTGGATGATTTTTTGGTACGTCAGGAAATAGAAAATCTAGAATAGGTGTCATTTTTTTTGATAAAGTATCAATGAGTCCAGCTTTTTCTGCAATATACATAATGCCCATCCACATACATAAAATTCCAGTTGTGTCAAAACAAATTTTTACAGCATTGACACTAGAGTTTAACATTTCTGTTGTGACCACATCCATTTTGTTAGAAACAATAGCAACAATCACAGAAAAAATACACATAAAACTCCATAAGTAATTTAGCATAGATTGATTATTCCTCTCAATTATTGTATAAAAAACAATACTGCTTGTCCTATAAAAATATGTATATGCAATGAGAAGAATAAAAATAACTTTAATGACAACTTTAATAATAATATTTTTATAGATAAATAATAAATAAAAAAATAATTAGATGAATAAATTAAATATTGATGGATTAAATTAATTTAAGGGTTAATTAGGATATTAAATTAATTAAAAAAGCTTCTATAATATATGACAAATATACAAAAAGTTTTAAAATTTCCAATATTTTTACAAAAATGGATTGACATTAAGTAAAAAAAGCGTTATTATCTATTATGGCCAAAAATTACCAATCGAAAATTAGGAGTTACAAGATGAAACATACAGGAATTGTAAGAAAAGTAGATGAATTAGGAAGAGTTGTATTACCCATAGAATTAAGAAGAAATTTGGATATAAATATTAAGGATTCACTTGAAATTTTTGTTAATGAAGAACAGATAATTTTAAAGAAGTATGTTCCAGCAGATATTTTTACTGGTAGTATGGAAGAATTGATAGATTATAAGGGTAAAAAAATTTCTAAGAAAACAATTATTGATTTAGTTCAAGTAGCTGGATTGAAATTGGCAGAATAAATAAAAAAAAAGTAATTATAACTTCTCAAAAATAAGGAGAGGTTATTTTTTTTGCAAATATTTAAATTTAATTAAAGGAGATATAATGATGATAGGATTAATTGGTTGTGGCAATATGGGCAGTGCAATAATTAAAGGAGGAATAACAAGTAAAGTATTAAAGGGATCCGAAGTATTTGTTTATGATGTAGTAGAACAGTCTATGAATAAAATGCTAGAAATGGGGATCAATAAATGTAAGAGTAATGATGATTTATTAGAAAAATGCGATATAATAATTTTAGCTACAAAACCACAGTATACACAAGAGATAATAGAAGCAATAAATCCGGGGTTATTAAAAAATAAAGCTATAATTTCGATATTAGCAGGAATGAAGACAAATACTTTAAAAGAGATGATGCCGGATACAAGAATTTTAAGAGTTATGCCAAATACTGCAGCATTAGTATTTGAAGGGGCTACTGTTTTTTCTTTATCTACAGATTTTTTTGAAGAAGAAAAAGATATTGCTAAGAATTTATTTAATTCTATAGGAAAAATAGAATGGATTGAGGAAAATTTAATCGATGCGATTTCGGGATTTAGTGGAGCCGGACCAGCGTATGTAGCTATGATAATAGAAGCGATGAGTGATGGTGCTGTAAAGCAAGGGATTCCGAGAAAAGTAGCATATCAATTAGCAGCACAAACGTTATTAGGAAGTGCAAAATTATTTTTAGAAACACAAATGAGTCCAAGTCAAATGAAAGATATGGTTACTTCGCCGGGTGGAGTTACAATAGCAGGAGTAGAAGCGTTGGAAAAAGGAAATATTAGATATGCCTTTATGGATTGTATAGATGCTGCTACGAAAAGAGCTAAAGAATTAGGCCAAAAATAAGAAAAAATGTTTATTGATATCTTTATCTTTTGGAAAATTATCAAGATAGCTGTAGTCAAAAATATGCTACAGCTTATAGATAGGGATTAATTAAAAAAGTGTTATCAATGAAATAGAGTTGTTTTATTAAAATCGGCCAAAGAGATAGATAAATCACTGTTTAAAGTAAAAATACCTTCTTTTAAGTCCAAGTTATCAATATCTTGGACTGCAAAAAGAACTTGATGATTATAACTTTCTATAAATTTAACCTGTCCAGGAATATAAGAAGATTTGACAATATTATTTAACATTTTATCATATACACAAAGAAAAATTTCGTGATTTTTTTCTTCAGTAAAAACTATATATCTTTCGGATAAAAATATGCAGTCTAGAATATTTCCGGATATTATGGATTGAGGAGATCTATAGTAATCATGAACGTAGTGTAAAGTGGCTGAATCATTATTTTGAGAGATAAAAATAAAATTGGCTTGCGCCGGACAAATAGCGATAGAGCTAGGAATTATATTTTGGTTTTTTACTACATATCTATGTCTAGTGGGTAAATTTTGATTAATTAACATTAGGTCGGAATTACCGGCAGATTTTTTATCTAAGAGTAAAATATAAGGAGATTGAAGTAAAAAATATTCACTTTCTAAAGAAGACACATTATGTAAATAAAATTTTTCGCCAGAGAGGTAATCTTGTTTATACAGGCCATAAAATAGTTCGTTATCATCTGGTTCTATGAAAAAATTTTCGTAATTAATAGATGGAGATGAAGTGTGAACAGGCTGAAATTCTCTAAAAGTTTCAACAATAGATTGCCTAGATAAAGTAAATTGTTCACTAAGAGTTTGCTGGGTATTTTCCGGCATAGTTATAATTCCTTGTCCTTTTATATAAGCTTGTTCGAAATTTGGAGTAAAGTAAAGTCTGCAACCGAGATTAGTTTTAAAAAAAAGATAAGCTGGTATAGAAAAGATGGAATAATCTATATCGTTAACAATTTCTTTTTCTGACCAAATTATAATTTCAAATAGTTTGTTTAGCATATTTTTATTCGTAATATTAATCATGGATTCAAGTGATGAATTAATAGTAAGTACTTCAGGATTTATAGGATGGATGGACTCTATTAAAGAAACTAAACCTTGATTAAAAAATGGTAATAAATATTTACCTAAAAATAAATTTGTAGTATTGAGTGTAGCTTTTGTTAAGATAAATGAACTGGATCCGTCTGGCCGAAATAATTTTACTTCGTAGCCTAAAGTAGAGGGAATTAATTTGGAATCAAAAAGCATGTTTGGCATAGACGAATTAATTGATGACACCCATTCATCTATTATTTCTGTATCGGTTATTTCAAATAAAAAATGGCTGGCCTCTGGTGTGTAGGCCGATACTTCAATTTTATAAGTTTGTAAAGTTTCGGTCCTTATATAAAAAGAACAAAGTATATTAGTAATATTAGAAAAAGAAAATGTGGAAAAAAGTACTATGATGACTCCAGTAAAAATTAATGACAATTTTACTTTACTATTTTGTCTATCTGTTAATAAGATAAGAGACATAATTATTGCACCAAGAGGTATAGTAAATCCTAGTATAATAGAATGTACACTACTTACTAATAAATAGATTATAGATTTTATAAAAAACATATATTCTTTAGTTTGTTGAGTAAAAGGTAATCTACCGATTTGCATTAAAATTAAAATAAAAACAAATAAGCTTTTCATTGTATTGATTTCTCCTTTTGTAAAAAATGAGTTTCTACATAATGCATTATTTTAGAATTAAAATTGTGGTTCGATATCATATACATAAAAGTGGTTAAAATAAAAAGTAGGAAAGAATAAAAATTTTTCTGGAACAATAACTTGAATATTAAATTGATAGTTATTTAAATCTATAATAGAAATTTTAGTTTCTAAAAAGACATCGAATTTAGCATGTGTTTCACCTTTTTTGATTGGTAATATGCAGTATTCATTAACTTCGGATGGCAAAAAACGTTGAGTAATAGCAGGCAATTGAATATTTTGAGTATTATAAAAAATAATATTAGCCCATGGATTAGAAGGAGTAATTAAAATATAGAAAGGATCTCTATGAGCAGTAAAAGTAATTTTATTCGTAATAAGTTGTGGATTAGTGGAATGAGGTGTAGAAATAATATTAATTTCTGGAAGAGATGGAATAAAAAATCTAATCCCCGATAAATATATAAAGAATAAAATTATAATAAGTAAAGATGCATTGATAATATATTTAATGTGAAACATAAAAAATCCCCCTTATAAAAATAAAATATTGTGCTGTAATATAATACGCAAATAAATCCGGATATAGTACTACTGATTAAAAATAGGGGAAAAAAGGCAACAAAGGAGAAAAAGAGTATAAGTTAAGTGAGATAAATAAATAAAAATAAGAGAGGTGAAAGCATTGAAATAAAAGGATTTTATGAAGAGGTTGCAAAAAAAAAGTAAAAAAAATGTCGAAATAGGTTGACAGATTGAGATTTAAGTAATATAATCTATCTCACAGCTTGGAAAGATAATTCAAGTTGCTCATTCGACGAGGAGAAGTACTCAAGTAGGTCGAAGAGGTGCCCCTGCTAAGGGCATAGGTCGGGAAACTGGCGCGAGGGTTCGAATCCCTCCTTCTCCGAATTTTTAGGATTTGAAAGTCTGAAAA
>MDSO01000043.1_pt1 | contig 22105 bp, 22 predicted proteins | sample 1005691 | NCBI WGS metagenome assembly MDSO01 (sample SAMN05526595, study PRJNA338239) | gut metagenome | isolation source: stomach gut content | host: Acanthurus sohal | place: Saudi Arabia: Red Sea | collected 2011-04 | reverse complement strand
ACAACTTTTTAACCTGACCTGTAAATAAATATACTTTTGCATTTATGATCCTAATATCTACATAGATTAAACATGTTTCATATCGTTTCAGCCCATCACTTCCCACAGTCCCTGAAGTGTGAAGCCGTCCTTCAGCTTTTCGATGGCAAGGCCCAGCTCGCCAGAGAGGACTGGTGGATACTTAACCGGTCGTCTAGAAGCAGATTTAGATTTACTTCGAAATCACATGATAAACACAAATAACGTTAAGCCTATGGTAATATCCGAAACAGGTACGCTACATAGTGGTCCAACAGATCCGGATTATTGGATCAAGATTAAAAATCATAATTCGTACATGGTAAGATACATGAATCGTGCCCATGAATTTGATATCGTAGTTCCTTTTATAATTCCAGCCATGTGGTGGGAAAAAGACGCTCCCGAAGGACTATGGGCTTATAATAAATATGGTCAACTTTACGCTGATGCAGAATTTGGCCTTACGCCAATGAAATACTTTATTGAAATGTGGGACGAATATAACGGCAGCTTATTACCTGTTTCAACTCATCAAGTCAATGATAATGTCTTTGCCCATAGTGCACAAGACGGCAATGTAATTTATGTAGCCGTAACAAACATGCATCCGCAAAGAGCGTATTTCGATATCAATCTATTAGTTGATGATGAAAAAATTGAAAAAATCGAACGTACTTCTCTATACCTTGATCTTGGCAAATTACATTTTATAGACAATGAGCCGTTAAATAGTTTAGATAACATCTTTATGCATGTTGAAGAAACTAGCGTAATAAAAATTACCTTAAATGAATCTCTATCCATTAATTCTACGTTAACACAAATGACTTATTATGGTGACAAAATGTTGCAGAACAGCGGTTCTACTGCTAACTTTGTAATTAAAACTCCTAACACTAACGTTCAATCCAGTATTCTAAGAGTATCTTTAGGTCGAAATGGCGGATTCAATGTACCTCTTAACGTTTCCATCAATGGCCACAATTTTGGTGCTTATGACATGTCTTATACTAACAAATCGGATAGATATTTCGGATATGTAGATTTCATCGTCCCAACTAGTATCTTACAATCGGAAAATAATATTAATGTCAATGTCTCACAAACTGGTGGAAAAATTTCTACTGTTGCTTTAATTAATCTTGAAAAATAATAAATATCCATACTAACTCTTAACTGCTACTTATGTTTTTTAAAAGTAGCAGTTTTTTTATACATTCAATGATTTAAATTAGAGTATTAACTGCATTAAATGACAACATAATCTTCTTATAGTCATTCTAAATCTCCAAAATGTTACAGCTAATACTTGTTCTATATATACTATTTTATACATATATATTATAATAGAACATTAAAATTTTTTATAGAAAGGATAGAAAAAATGGTACATATTTTTATAATTGCTAGTACAATACTTTTTATTAGCACTATTGTTTTAACGTATATCTCTGCAAAACAACAAACTAATAGATATACTAACCTTATTCAAACCTTACCTATTGTGGCCGTAGCATTGTCGATTCCTCAAGCTTTTTTAGTATTTTACAAAGTCCCTTTTGATATTATAACCACTGTTTTATGGATTTTAGTTTTATTAATTTTACTTCAGAAAGTTATTATTCCACATAAAGTATTTGTGTTTTTATTCTGCGTAACATTATTTATGCATTATGCATTCCATTTTTATTATTTATTTTATTAATACAGTCGGCCACTATTATTCGTAGTGGCCCATTTTATTGTTTATTTAGTTTGCTTAAAAACTTCCATGTCTGGACAAATTCCTGCAATTTTTTGAATTCCTCTCTGAATTGCATCTTTCGAGTTATTCCAAGGTTTGTCAGCATTGCTATAATCATTTTTGTCTACAAACCATTCTACTTCAGCCTGAATCCTTTTTATAGATTCTAATAACATTTTTTTGCTTTGCTCATAAAAGTCATCTTTTTCTTTATCTCGTAAATGCATCGGTGCTTGCTTTAATATCTCATTAAAATGGACTAAGCAAAATCCTTTGCTATCCAAAAACATCTGCTTAAAATCATCACTACTATTATACAAATAAAAAAATGTTGATATATATCTACTCATATCCACATCCAACTTATTACATATAAAACATGAATTAATCCGTTCTTCTATTGCTTCGCTTACCTCATTAACCGGCGGGGTAGTGCCTTTTAACCTTTCTATAAACGTAGTTTTGGGCAATATATTTTTATTTAAAAGCTTGTCCAATGATTTATATAAATTCTTATAATGTGTCGATAAAATTAATCCCATCCCTAGCCTGTTACCATAATCATATAATTTTTTATAATGATGACTACAAAATCCCATTTGATCCGTTATATCTCTGAAATCAGACTGCATATAAGAATTTCCTAAAGTAAAACTTATAGCTTCTCTTTCCAGTTTATTATAAATAACACAAAGCGGACATTCTGTTTTTTCTTCAAATGCCTCTGTTAATGGTATAGTATATATCGTTTCTTTCATCATTCACCTCATTTTCTTTTATATGTTTGAATATATTATAGCATCTTTTTACTAAAATTATTAGTGGCCTATAATATTTTACCAATTTCAAGTATCATAATATTTGTGTTATCAAACTTTGTTTTATGGAGGTTAATATGAAACCTAATATAATATTTTTCTTAACCGATGATCAACGTTATGATACTTTTGGATTTATGGGTAATCACATAGTTTATACTCCAAATCTAGATCATCTAGCAAGTGAATCTGCTAAGTTTAGTAACGCTTTCCATGTAGCTCCTATTTGTATGCCATCACGTGCTACTATGCAACTTGGAAAGTATATTGCTCAACATAATTGTGGATTCGATTTGCCCACTGACTATACTATTACAAGCGAAGAATATGAAGAATCTTATCCTGTCTTACTACATGAAAATGGTTATTTTACCGGCTTTATTGGTAAATTCGGATTTCCAATTGCAAATGTAAAAGCTCATAATGGCGGCCGAGAAATTCACCCTAACAGTCCTCCAGATAATCCCTATTATAAGGTAGAACGTGGCTTTAGTGAAGAAGAGCTTGCTCCACAATTTTTTGATATTTGGAACGGTTCATCCTCTAATTTGAGATATTTCCCAGATAAAAATAATAAATTTAATGGCTACGACAATAAATGGAATGATGATCACCTCAGCATGTTTAATGCTCACCAAGCTGGTGCATTTCTAGAAAAGGCCAAAGAATCTAGTAAACCCTTTATGCTATCCCTTAGCTTTAAGGCCCCACATCGTCCGCATACAGCTAGCCCAAAATGGGTCGAATTCTATAAAGATACTCATATAGAAAGAATGGCCAATGATAAACCAGAATATTTTGCTGTCCTTCCTGAAGTAGTAAGAACTCACAGCCGTAACGCTAATGAATACTGGGGCGGTCATAGAGCAAACTTTAAACCTTGGAAAGACGAAGAAGTTTTTCAACATGATTTTAAAAATTATTATGGTTTAATCTCTGGTGTCGACGAAGCTGTCGGTAATATTCGTCACAAACTAGATGAATTAGGATTAGCCGAAAATACAATTATAATATACACATCCGATAATGGTTACTTTTGCGGTTCCAAACAACTCGGTGGTAAAGAATTACTATACGAAGAATCAATTAAAGCTCCTCTTATAATTTACGATCCAAGAAATAAAACAGATCAATGGGTTGATGGTCTCGTTTCTACAGTTGATATTTGTCCGACCATTCTAGATTATGCTGGCATATCAAAAACGGCCGACATGTTCGGTGACAGCGTAATTCCGCTTATTAATGGATCCAAAGACGAAATCCATGATGCTGTTTACGGCGAAAATGATTTTAACGACAATTATATTGATATTGATAATCATCCAGATCCGGATAACTATCAATCTATCCATTCGAAATATGTTAGAACGAAAGATTTCAAATATGTACGTTATCATTTATGTCATCCTATCGTCGAAGAAATGTGGGATATCAAAAATGATCCTTTAGAAACAAATAATTTAGTTGGTAATCCAAAATACGAAGATAAGCTTAACGAGATGCGTAAAATGTTAAACACTTTTATTCAAGAAACTACCGTACCAGTTAATTAATAACTTCATTATAATCCGAACTATAAAGATAAGCTTAGCGAAATGCCTAGGCTGTAAAATACCTTTTTATTCAAGAAACTACCGTATCGATCGATTAATAACTTCATTATAATCCGAATTATAAAGGTAAGCTTAACGAAATGCTTAGGCTGAAAAATACCTTTTTATTCAATAAACTACCGTACCGGTTGATTAATAACTTCATTAACAAAGAGTTAAATTTTAAATTAAGGAGTGTTATAAAAAATGATTGTAAATCCAAATATTTTTCCTGGCGAAGGTTATGCTGATCCACATGCTGTAATTCATGATGGGCGTGTTTATTTGTTTTGTGGCCGAGATAAAAGTTCTCGTATAGAAGATTTTTGTAGAATGCACAAATGGAGTATTATTTCCTCTGACGATCTTATAAATTGGCAATATGAAGCCGATATCTTGCCAAAAGATACTTATATCGGTGAACAGGATAATTGTTTTGCTGGTCACATCGTTAAAAAAGGTGATACTTTTTATTGGTATTTTTCAAATTTAACACACAGTATTGGTGTAATGACCTCTAAGTCTCCAACCGGGCCGTTTGTAGATGCTTTAGGAAAACCTCTTATTCCAGATAAATTTGCTAGAACCAAATCCTACGACCCATGCGTATATGAAGAAAATGGAAAATATACTTTATTTTTTGGTGCTGGCAAATATTATTGTGTAGAATTAGGCGATGACATGTTATCCTTAGCTAGTGCTCCCGAACCAATAGACGTTGTTGATGACCATGGTAAGAATGTCGGCATGGGCGATAAATCTACTGTCTTTAAGCACATGAATCATTATTATTTGGCCAGCGGTAATAAATACGCTATGTCCGATAATTTAAAAGGTCCTTATAAATTTGTCGGAACTTTTCCGGGAGGTCATCATAATGACTTCTTTATCTTCAATGGAAAACCTTATTTATCCTATGAAATGCATGATGTTAATATTTATTATCGTGGCATAGCTGTAACCAGTTTAGAGTTTGCCGAAGATGGCAAATTAGTTTTACATTCAGATAATCATCCAGATTTCTTTAGCTTCAAAACTTGGGATTTTAAGAATAATACTGATTCTTGGTTTTTAACCGACGGTAATGACGCTATCCATGAACAGGATGGAATTAAATACACTCTTAACAGCTATATAGGTGTACGAAGTCCCGTATTCCCACGCCTTGCAATGTACACAGATTATGTATTAAAAGTTACTCTAGAAAATCACAATAAGGACGTAAAACTCAAAGTTTTAATTGATACAGTACGCAGCATGAAAGGATTTGCAAAAGATCCGAATATCTTCACACATTCTACAACATTAGACTTGGAAGAAGGCACAAAAACTTATGCAATAGCCGAAATTCATGAATCCGATGCACATTTAAGATGTGTCCGAATATTTGCTGCAGGACCAGAAGATCAAGGCCAAATTAGCATTAAGCATATCGAATTTATTCCAGCATAAATAGTATAATCGAAATTCATGAAGTCGATTTGCATTTAAGATGCGTCAGAATATTTGCTACAGGACCAGAAGATCAAGACCAAATTAGCATTAAGCATATCGAATTTATTCCAGCATAAATAGTAACCGAAATTCATGAAGTCGATTTGCATTTAAGATGCGTCAGAATATTTGCTACAGGACCAGAAGATCAAGGCCAAATTAGCATTAAGCATATCGAATTTATTCCAGCATAAATAGTAACCGAAATTCATGAAGTCGATTTGCATTTAAGATGCGTCAGAATATTTGCTACAGAATCGGAAGATCAGTGTCAAATTAGCATTAAGCATTTCGAATTTATTTCAGCATAAAAATTTTTAAAGTAAAGCTATTTGTACATCACAGGATGACTTATAGCTTTATTTTATTTTAAATTTAATATATATTGTATTATATTTTTTAATATGCTATACTATTTAGCATATATAATTTAAAGAGAAAGCGAGGAAAATTATTGATAAAATTATTAGAGATGCAAAATGTAACAAAAGTTTTCCCTGGAGTCGTAGCTCTAGGTAACGTCAGCTTAGACCTAAATTATGGCGAAGTTCATGCTATATGTGGCGAAAACGGCGCAGGTAAATCTACACTAATGAAAATACTATCCGGAGTATATAAAGCCACAGTAGGCAAAATAATTTTTGAAGGTCATCCGATTATTTTAAATAATACAAGATCTGCCCAGCAATTAGGCATTAGTATCATTTTTCAAGAATTTAATTTGTGTGAACATCTTAGCATTTCGGATAATATTTGGTTAGATAGACAGCCTAAAAAATTTGGTTTTATTAATGATAAAAAAATGCACCAAATGACTTCTGAAATATTATCCGAACTTGGTTTATCTATCGATCCAAGAACTTTGGTAAATAATCTAAGCGTTTCCGAGCAACAAATGGTGGAAATCGCTAGGGCTATTTCTTTTGATTCGAAAATCTTGGTTTTGGATGAGCCTACTGCTACACTAACAGATCTGGAAATAGATAACTTATTTGATGTCATATTTAAGCTAAAAGCCAAAGGTGTTGGCATGTTTTATATATCTCATCGCTTAGATGAATTGTCCAAAATTGCAGATCGAGTCTCTGTTATCCGTAATGGCCAACATATCACTACTCGAAATTTTCAGGACATTACTCTTGATGATATCGTTTCTTTAATGGTTGGTCGCCCTTTCGCAGATAAATATCCTAAATTTAATCGTCATATTTCTCAAGTTAAACTTCATGTCAAAGAACTTAAAAACTCTACAGTACATATCAAAGATTTAACAGTAAAATCTGGTGAAATACTTGCTTTAGCTGGCCTTATAGGTTCGGGTCGAACCGAATTGGCTAGAGCTTTATTTGGTGTCGATTATGCTGAAATAAAAGACGTAACTTTAGACGGCTATCCTGCCGACTTCAAAGATCCTCAATCTTCTATTAAATCCGGTCTCGGCTATATTACTGAAGATAGAAAAAAGGACGGTTTGGCCCTTAACATGAATGTAGAAGAAAATATCAACTTGGCTCATATTCCTAATTTGTCATCCTATGGCTTCTTTTCCGAAACAAGAGCTAAACAAAATGCTACAAAGTACATTACGAATCTTAAAATAAAAACCTTTAGTATATATCAACCAGTGAATACTTTATCTGGTGGTAATCAACAAAAAATTGTCCTTGCTAAATGGTTATCCAACGATATAAAAATCTTAATTTTTGATGAACCCACTCGAGGAATTGATGTTGGGGCCAAATACGAAGTTTACGAATTAATAAATAAATTATCCTCGACAGGAATAGGCATAATAATGATTTCATCCGACCTTCCAGAAATCCTAGGCATGAGCGATAGAATATTAGTCATGAAAGATGGTTCTATCACAGGAGAATTGGATACAAAAACAGCTACACAAGAAGCAATTTTAAATTTAGCAATTTAGAAAGGAGTTAAAATTTTGAATAAACATCACAATAGGCATACGCCAGATCTATTAAGTCAAGGATTAGTATTTGGTGTTTTAATTTGCCTTACTTTATTATTTACTGTATTCACAGGAGGCAAGTTTATCAAAGTAACAAATTTAATAACCATAGTAAGCCAAGTAGTCCCATACGCATTATTAGGATTTGGGATGACATTTGTCTTAATTATTGGTGGTATAGATTTATCAGTCGGTTCTATTTTAGGATTTGGTGGCATAATCTGTGCTAAAATGATTACTCTCGGCATACCTATATGGCTATCCATAATAATATCATTATGCTTTGGAGCACTAGTTGGATTTATAAACGGTTACTGCGTAACAAAATTATCCGTAGTTCCATTTATAGTTACATTAGGTACTCAATTTGCTTTTAGAGGATTAACCCAACTTATAGGCGATGGAAAACCCGTTTCTATTCAAGCCATGAAAAATAAAGCTGTAGTAACACAATTTATCTGGCTCGGCAATGGAGAAATTTTCGGCATTCCTGTCCCTATAATTATCATGATAATCACAGGTATAATACTAGGAATTTTATTATCTAAAACAGCTTACGGCAGACGTGTTTATGCTGTCGGTTCTAATGAAGAAGCCGCTAGATTATCTGGAATAAATATAATAAATACCAAATTGATAGCATACATAATTTCCGGATTAACTTCAACTATAGCTGGTATATTGTTAGCCGCTAAACTAGCTTCAGCTCAATCAAACGCAGGGACAGGTTATGAATTAGAAGGCATCGCCGTAGCCGTAATTGGTGGCACATCTGTAACTGGCGGTGTCGGCGGAATCCTTGGCACAGTGATTGGTTCTTTCATCATGGGTGTACTTAGAAATGGCTTAAATTTATTAAAAGTCAATGCTTTTATCCAAATGATTGTTATCGGCTCTATTATCGTCCTAAGTGTTTGGTATGACACCCATCGTCGCAAAAAAATTCAACTGTAATAGTAACAGCAAAAATATTTAAGAAAAATTATTTAAGGAGAGATTATTTATGAAAAAAAATTACTACTAATTTTCTTAGTAGCAACTATGTTACTATTTCCAGGCTGTTCATCCGAAACAGACTCTCAAAATGAGACTATACAAATAGCTTTAGTTACAAAAATGGTGGATTCTCCTTATTGGCAAACATTGACACTCCCCACGCCTAACGGCGTGGGATTCTAAAGTGATTAAGGGACAAATTCATTTCTGCTAGTCCGGTCTGACCTTTAGGGGATGTCATTACCCTTCGTACAACAGGACATATAGTCTTGTATGCTGATACACTTTTACCATGTATCCGAGACTGAGTCTTTAAGCAATCGTTTTAACGACTTTTTCTTGTCGTGTTTCACTTTAGAAACATTTTCGGTGCATTGAATATTTTACGTTAGAAATGACTACTCCTAGCAACCATCTATATTCAGTTGTATCTATAGTGTATCCAAAAAACAAAAGATATTAACGTCTTTTGAAAAAAATTTTTAATAGCCTTATATCCCCATAGCTACAGGGCTTTACGGCTTATCTGGTAAAAACTGCGACCGAAAAAAAGCGACCGAACTTGGCAATGTAGAAATTATACATCTTGGTCCGGCCATAGAATCAGATATTAATACTCAAGTTTCAATTATAGAGAACAGGTATTATCGACGAATATGATGGCATTATTTTGGCCGCTTGCGATAAAGATGCTTTAATCATACCCGTAGAAAAAGCTATAGCTGCAGAAATGCCTGTTGTCATGATTGATTCCGGATTATCCACTCCAGTTTACGATGCATTTCTTTCTACTAACAATATCCCAGTCGGTGCAAACTGCGCCGATGTTTTGGTTAACCTAATCGGTGGCGCTGGGAAAATAGGTATAATCAATTTCGCCACAGGTACCTCGACTACTATCGATCGTGAAATCGGATTTATAAATCAAATAGAATCCAAATATCCAAACATAGAAATAGTTGGTATACAATACTGTGATTCCGATCCTATTAAAGTAGCAAACCAAGCCACCGACATGATCGTTGCTGAATCTGACTTAAAAGACCTTTGGGGCGTTAACGATCAAGCCACCATTGGTGTGGTCAACGCTGTCTCAGTCCTAAACAAAGTTAGAGAAATTTTTGTCGTTGGTTTTGACAATTCTGCAGACATCATTGCTGGCTTAAAGTCCAGAACCATACAAGGTACAGCTGTACAAATGCCTACTGTAATGGGATCAGAAGGAGTTCAAACAATTATTGATATTTTAAACGGAACTCCTCCTGATTCTAAAGAAGTTGATACTGGCGTGGTAATGGTCACTTTAGATAATTTCAATGACGAAGTTTCTCAAGCTGCTCCATTTATAATTTAAGGAGCACTTATTTTGACAAGCAAATTATCATTAGTTTTATTAACGTTAAATATAGTCATGTTGCTAGTTTGTTCATTATCACCCACATCAGCAATTATAAACTATGATCTAATACGAATAGCTTTAGTCACAAAGCTTAGGTAAGGAAGCCCTCGCCTTTAGGCGTAGGGAGGAATTGCCCAAACTCCTTGCATTACTTTCTTTTTTATGATATAACTATCTGGACAAGAAAATAGTTTCGTTACAAATGTAAATCATAATGTAGCCAAGGCACTTGTCAATTTTGCAGATAAAGAAATTTAAAACAAATGGGAATAAAAGCTAAATTATTCGAAACAATTTAGTTAGTACCATATAAGGCAGTTTAACTATATGTTTTTCTGTAGGGCTTTCGTCAGTAAGCCGATAGTATCAATCGTTTTAGGTAGGAGGTTTTAATAAAAGCCGATTGTACTACGTGTAGATTAGATACCAGCCCCTGCATTTATGCGTGGGGTAACTGACAAAACAGATAGATTTGCCTTATTGGCAAACCGTAAAAAAGGCCACCGAAGAAAAGGCAACCAAAATTAGCAATATAGACATTACTTATCTCGGTCCTACTATGGAATCAGATATTAATACTCAGATTTCAATTATAGAAACCTGTATCGCCTATGAATATGATGCTATCATTTTGGCCTCCGCTGTACAAATGCCATCTATAAATGAGTGCTGAAGGTGTTCAAACAGTTATTAATATTTTAAATGGCGATTATCCCAAACCCAAAGAAGTCGATACCGACATCGTAATGGTCACTTTAGATAATTTATATGACGAACTTTCTCAAGCTACTCTTTATCAATACAAAACATCTCTACATATAATTTCTCAAACTACTCTTTATCAATAAAAATATATCCCTAATTATCAGGAGTGATTATCTTGAAAAAAAAATTATCATTCATTTTAATAACTACAAATATCTTACTATTGTTAGGTTGTTACTCATCATCAGCGGTACAAGAATATAATACATATGATAAAATACAAATAGCATTGGTAACAAAAATGGTAGATTCAATTTATTGGCAAACTATCAAAAAAGCAGCCGAAGAAAAAGCAGCCGAACTTGGCAATGTCGAGATTATACATCTTGGTCCGGCCACAGAATCAGATATAGCTACTCAAGTTTCAATTATGGAAACGTGCATCGTAGATGAATATGATGGCATTATTTTATCCGCTTGTGACCAAGATGCTTTAATTATTCCAGTCGAAAAAGCTATCGCTACAGATATTCCCGTTGTCATGATTGATTCCGGATTATCCAGCCCTGTTTACGACGCATTTCTTGCTACTGATAATATCCAGGCCGGTGCACAATGCGCAGATGTTTTGGCTGAATTAATCGGTGGCAAAGGAAAAATAGGCATAATTAATTTTTCCGCCAGCGCTTCTAATGCTATAAAGCGAGAACTGGGATTTAAAAATCAAATAGAAGCTAAATATCCAGACATAGAAATAGTTGAAATAAAGTATTGCGATTCGGATCCTCTTCAAGCTACAACTCAAGCCACAAATATGATTGTTGCTGAGCCTGAATTAAAAGGCATTTGGGGCGTTAACGCATTTGCTACTGTTGGTATAGCAAATGCTGTATCTTCTCAAAATAAAATTGATGAAATTTTTGTTGTCGGTTTTGATAATACCGAACCTGTTCTTGCTGCATTAGAATCCGGAACTATTCAAGCTACAGCTGTACAAATGCCCACCATCATGGCCTCTGAAAGCGTCCAAATGGTCATTAATATTTTAAATGGCGATTATCCTAAACAGAAAGAAATTGATACTGGCATCGTAATGGTCACTTTAGATAATTTATACGATGAACTTTCTCAAGCTGCTCTTCATCAATAAAAAAATCTCTACATACAGTTTTTCAAGCTACTCTTTATCAATAAAAATACATCTCTACATGCAGTTTCTCAAACTACTCTTTATCAATAATACATCCACAACTGTGAGAAGTGATTATCATAAAAAAAATTAGCATTCATTTTAATAACTGCAAATATATTATTATTGTTAGGTTGTCACTCAGCATCAGCGATACAAACACAGGATCATGATACAGTACCAATAGCATTAGTTTCAAAAATGCTAGATTCACCCCTTATTGGCATATCTTGACACTCCCCACGCCGGCGAAGAATGTGCCGATGTTTTGGCTGAATTAATCGGTGGCCATGGAAAAATAGGCATAATTAATTTTTCTGCCGGATCTTCTAATGCTATCAAGCGAGAAACAGGATTTAAAAATAGAAACTAAGTATCCAGACGTAGAAATTGTTGATATACAATATTGCGAGTCGGATCCACTTAAAGCGGTAGAGCAGGCTACAAATATGATTAACGCTGAACCTGAATTAAAAGGTATTTGGGGTGTTAGTGGCAATTCTACTGTTGGCATAGCAAATGCCGTATCTGAACTAAATAAAGTTGGTGAAATTTTTGTCGTCGATTTTGATAATATTGAACCTGTTATTACTGCATTAGAATCCGGAATAATACAAGCCATCGCTGTACAAATGCCCTCTAGAATGGGTGCTGAAAGCGTTCAAACAATTATTCATATCATAATGGCGATTACCCAGATCCTAAAGAAGTAGATACTGGCATCGTAATGATCACTTTAGATAATTTATACAATGAAGTTTCTCAAGCTACTCTTTATCAATAAAAATACATCTCTACATACAGTTTCCCAAGCTACTCTTTATCAATAAATTAATAATTATATTTTTTAGATTACTGTTAATGTACAACTTCATCCAATAACATTAAAACAGCTTTGTCCGCATGAATTTTAGTAGTATCAAATACAGGAATTGGAGAATGTTCTGGCTTTATTAATAATCCAATTTCTGTACATCCAAGAATCACTCCTTGAGCACCTAAATTTTCTAACTCCATTATTATTCTTTGATATTCTTTTCTCGACTTTTCGGATATAATTCCTAAACATAATTCATTATAAATAATCTCATTAACAATATCTATATCAACCATTGACGGCACTAAAATATCAATCCCCCTGGCTAAAAGTTTATCTTTATAAAAATCTTCCGTCATAGTATATTTAGTTCCTAACAAAGCTACTTTCTTTATATTATTATCCAATAACAATTCAGCCATGGCTTCAGCTATATGAACTATAGGTATAGAAATTTTTTCTGCTATCCGATCTGCTACTTTATGCATAGTATTCGTACATATAACTATAAAATCAGCTCCCGCCATTTGTAATTTCAATGCTATTTCACTCAATCGTTGGGCACTCTTATCCCATTCATCATTCCTTTGATACTTTTCTATCTCTTCAAAATCTACACTGTATAATATTATCTGCCCTGAATGCAACCCTCCTAACTTTTTTTTAACCATCTCATTTATGATTTTATAATATGTCAGCGTACTCTCCCAACTCATCCCGCCTATTAATCCTACCGTCTTCATAATACCCTCCTTATTTTATAATAAAATATTAAAAGCCATCGTATCAAAAATACGTGGCCTTTATACTAATTCTTAATATTTATCTTCGGCTATATATAGCCGCACTTTTTATAATAGATGTAGTTTCGCTTAAATCTTTTCGTCCAGATTCCGCAAATCCCCAATCTTGTGCTATCTCTGATGCTATTCTTCCTATTTGCTGACTCGTCGTTTCTATTTTTATATCTAACAATTCCAAATATTGACATAAAATTTCTGCTAATGCTTCTCCTTTATCCATTTGTTCCTGAATAGCTTCTTTTGCATGTTTGCTCTCACAAAGTTCTGCTATCGCTTGTACCCATGTCTCTTCCGCCGTTTTGTCACTTACCGCATCGGTTATCTTTAGCATTTCTAGTGTATCCATTTAAGTTTCCTCCCGAATTATATTTATAATTAATATTATTTTATTCTAATAGCCTTTTCTTGTGCTTCTATCGCTAACTTTACTACCGCCTCTATATGAGAAAATTTAATCGAATTGTCCGTATCATATATACAATCTAATACTAAATCTTTATAAAACGGCAAACCTATTTTTCCAGCTACTTTAACAAAGTATTCACCTTCGCCATTTAAAATATGCATGTCATTTTCATTTCCATCTTCATCGTAAAATTTTCCTAATTCAATATAGCCTTCCGATCCAAATATCGTAGTCCTATCTTCTCTCCATCCATTAATCCAATTCGGCGCTAACCAATCAACTCTTATTTGGCCACTTACTCCATTTGCTGATAACAAACTCATGTCAGCATAATCCGAAAAATTCGGGTACTTATCATTTTTAATATTGCTTAATCTACTCGATATTAATTTGGTATCTTCGCATCCTGAAAAATGTAAATGTTGCTCTATTAAATGACATCCAAAATCTCCTAATAAACCACCATTCATCTTTTCATCGTAAAACCACTCAGTCTTGCTCGAATTAGCAACATGTGTGTGTGTCTCAACTTGCAAAATTTGTAACACTCTACCTATAGCTCCTGCTTTTATCAGTTCTGTAGCATAAAAAGCTGCTTCATTATTCATTCTTTTGCTAAAACTAACAAAAAAATGCTTATCAGTAGTTTCTAAAACTTTTTTTACTGCCTCTATTTGATCCAGCGAAGTCATAGGTATTTTGTCCGTAAAATAATTTTTCCCGGCCTTTAACACTTCTATACCTAATTCTGCTCTTTTATTTGGCACTATCGTCGATATTATCAACTTCACTTCCTTGTCACATAAAATTTCTTGCGCTGAACTACATATCTTAGCATTGGGAAATTGCTTTTTTAACATCTTCGCTTTGTTTATATTTTCATCATATATCCATTTTAAATATCCACCATGCACTTCCAAATTTTTGCACATAGCAATAATATGCCCATGGTCTAATCCTATTGCTGCAAACACTAAACGACCCGACACCACTGGTACTATAACTTTTTCATATTGAAATTTCACTTTATTTTTTCCTCATTTGTTATTTATTACTTTCTTCTCATTTGTTGTTTGTTATTTGTTATTTTTTCCTCACTTGTTATTTATCCATGCTAACTTTACTTGATCTTTAATAAAGATGATAATAACAAGGTCATATATCTAATTTCTTATTTGTGCGTCTTAGATTTAATCGGTATCTCAACTCTTTGACCATCCAACTTCACAATCTTCGCAGGACATCCTATTACTGTCGCATCTTTTGGGACATCACCCAAAACTACTGCGTTAGCTCCAACTTTGCTATTCTTTCCAATTAATATATTGCCTAAAACTTTACATCCAGCACATAACATTACATTATCTTCTATAGTCGGATGTCTTTTTCCTTTATCCTTTCCTGTTCCTCCTAATGTAACTTGGTGAAACATTACTACATCATTTCCAATTATCGCCGTTTCTCCAATCACTATTCCATTTCCATGATCTATAAATAATCTTTTACCTATCTCAGCCCCAGGATGAATCTCTATACCTGTAGCCCATCTGGCAAATTGTGATATTACACTTCCTAAAAATTTTAAATCATGTCTCCAACATACATTAGCCATTCTATAGTACATAATAGCATGAACTCCCGGATAAGTCATAAGTATTAATAACGTATTTGTTGCTGCCGGATCCTTCTCCTTATAAGTATTGATCAATTCAGTCGTTGCAGCAATAATTTTATTAAGCATGTTTTCCTCCATTCAATGATTCCATGAACTAATTCTTGCAATGAACTACTTCTTATTCCAATGAATTGGTCCTTTTAGTAATGAAGTAACCCTTTTACTGAAAGAATCCCTTTCAATGGATTCTTTCTTATATAAATCTGTTGATAAATATCTTTCTCCATTATCCGGTACTATAAATAATACATTGCCCTTGTTTTGACTAGCTATCTGTTTGGCTATTGCATAATTGGCTCCACCAGAAAATCCGGCCAAGATTCCGTAATTTCGACCTAACTCTCTTGCATGTTCAGACGCTTCTTTTAGCGAAATAGTTTCAATTTTGTCAATGACATTTAAATCCAATATATCCGGCTTAAACCCTGCTCCTATGCCTTGAATCTGATGTGGTCCTGATTTGTGTTCGGTTAAAAATGGTGACGTATCTGGTTCAATCCCAATTATTTTTATATCCTCATATTTACTCTTTAACCTAGATCCCACTCCCGTTATTGTTCCACCTGTCCCTATCGCTGCTATAAAATATTCTAGGGTTTCGAAATCTTCCATTATCTCAACCGCTGTAGTAGAAAAGTGTGCGGCCACATTTTCCAAATTAGTAAATTGAGAACACATTTTGTAGTTCGGATCTCTTTTTAGCATAGCCTCAGCTTCTTCTATAGATCCTTTCATCCCCTTTTCTTTCTTCGTTAAAACTATCTCTGCTCCATAGCCTAATATAATACTTCTTCGCTCTAGGCTCATGCTTTCTGGCATTATTATTTTGCACTTTATCTTCAGAGCCGCACATATCATCGCTATGCCTATTCCTGTATTTCCACTAGTTGGCTCTATTATTACTGTATCTTTTGTTATATTCATCTCTTCTAACATAGATTTTGCTATTCTATCTTTTATGGATCCTCCAGGATTAAAATATTCCAGCTTAGCATATAAATTTTCTTCTAAGCGCACAACTGGTGTCTTGCCTATTAACTCTAAAATATTATTATAAACCATATAAAATATCCTCCCTTAAATTCTATCCATACCTAATCTTTAGGATGCATTTTCTTGTCTAAAAGTTAACTTAACTTAACTTCAATTCAATTCATACATAATATTTGAAGTATATTTTCTTGCTTAAAACTTAAATTCTTTCATCAGACTTTCAAGATTTGTAGCCTGTTTTGCTAAACCATTACTTATAGCCATACTTTCTTCTGAAGAAGCCGCATTTTCAACAACATTTTCCGCTAGTTGCTTAATATTACCCACTAACGTCTTTATACTATCTTTCTGAGAATTACTCATATTTAACAAGTTATTAGATATTATCGTTGACTCTTCTATTTTATTAGCAACCTTATCAAAATATTCAGCAGTCTTATCTGCAATCTCTTGTCCACCTTCGGATAAATTTAGATTCGTTTGGATTATATTCTCTATTTCTTTTACCGTATTACTACTAGTATTCGCTAACTCTCGGATCTCATTTGCTACTACTGCAAAACTTTTACCCGATTCCCCCGCTCGAGACGCTTCTATCGCTGCATTTAATGCTAACAAATTTGTTTTCTTAGATATCGATTGAAGAATATCTAATACACTAAATATATTTTTGCTCGATGTTGATATATTATTCATTGATGTTAGCATTTCATTCATCATTTCTTTGCCTCCTGCTGTTGTACTTATAACCACATTGCCTAGGTTAGCACTTTGTATTATTTGAGAATTTATCTCTTCTACCATTATTGCCATTTCTTCAGTAATTTCTATAAATTCAAGTACGGAATTATTTTGATCTTGGCTAGCCATAGATACATGTGTAGCTGAAATTGCTATTTCTTCAGCCCCAGTATTCACTTCCGTAGATGCTTCTGAAATCGACTTTAGCGCTTGCTTTAAATTAATTGCAATATTAATTATTGATTCCTTTATCCTACGGAAATCTCCTTCATAATTTGCCTTAATTTTATCTTCTATCAAAAAGTTACCTTTTGACATTTCTGCTAATAGAAATTCAATTTCTTTTATTATTACATGAATAGTAGTTCCCATATTATTAAAGTTATTTATTAATTGTCCGATATCATCGTTATATGTAGGCTCTACCTTAGTCGATAATTGCCCCATTTCTATATTCTGAGCAATACTTTTTAGTCCACTTAATGACTGAAATAATTTTTTATTAAATATCCTTATTGTTGTGGATAATAATATAATTGATACTATCGCTGTAATCAAAGACGTTAATATTGTTTGTAGTATATCTTCATAAATTTCTAAAGCCTTTACGCCTATGTGTATCCACCAAGTTTGATCTAATACATTCATTGGTGCAAAAAATCTTTCTTGCAACTGCAGTAACTTACCAGGAGCACTGATCCCATATGTTCTACAAGCAAATGCTTCTTTTTTTTGCATATTAGTTTTTACTTTTATAGCACTGGATTCTTGTATACTTTTTGAAGCATCCACACCAATTTTATCTTCTACAGGATCATATAATACTGTAAAATCACTAGTCATCACATTCAAAGCTAAACCCTCATATTTTGAATCAGGCATTCCTATATCATCAAATTCTGTCCATAAAATTTCAGCAACAATTATACCTATAATTTTTTCTCCAATTATTATTGGCCTAGATATGCTTAGAACATATTCATCAACATTATCGGGATTTAATGTAGTTAAATGTTTGCTACTCTTTCTGAACACCTCTGAATAAAACGCCTGTTGGGCATAATCCTCATAAGTATTAAAAGTTGTAACTTCCTCACCAAATAAATCCTTTCTATCCGCCTTAAAAGCATATCCTGATCTTTTAGATGATAAAATATACGGTTCAAAATAAACTCCAATTGATTTTATTAAGGGCAATGCTTCTATTGCCGACCATGTATGTTCTAAAATCATTTTTTCTAATTCAGCTTCACCTGCCGATATCATTAAATCATTATAAACTACACTATTACTAGTATATTCATCTTTATCTTGTACATTGTCTAGTAGTGAAATAGATCGCCCAATTTGTGCTATAGTTGTATCTACTAAATCTATCTTATACTTTGTCAGATATGCTTTTTCTTCTGCTATTTCATTAAAATAATCGTTCAACATTATATCATTAATCATAATACTTCTGACCGATATAATTAATATAACAATACTAAGCATAAAAATACTTAAAATTATCATTATCAAAGTAACTTTATTTTCAACTTTCATTCTATTAAATCTATTTTTCACGTTAATCCCTCCCAATATGTGCATTAGGATCTCAGTGCTTCATTCTGAATTTTAACATAAAAATTAAATTGGTTTATACTATTAGGACTTGTTTCATAAACACAAAATTCAGGCTCAACCAAATTTATAATTTTCTTTGCATAACAACCCTCAAAAGGAAGATGTGGATCCATTTTCTTTATATGTTCTTTTAAAAATTCCACTCTGCGTTGGTGATTTTTTTGCCTTAAATACCGTTCTAGTTTATACTTCCAGTCTTGTTCAAAGTAATATTTAGGTAATGTCTTATTTAAATGTACAACCTTTATACTTTTTTTAAGCTTGTCCAATTTGCTAACTACATCCATAATATATTTATATGCAGCATGTTCGGTAGATATATTTTTATTTGTTAAAATTAAATGAGAAATATCTAATACAAAGCCTTTATTTCTATATTCTGTTTTATCCAATAAATATTTTGCTTCTAATTTATTTAAAAAGGTTAATCCTGGCCACCATAAGTTTTCAAATAAAAGAACTGGACCATAACCTTTAAATACTTCGTTTACAAGTTCTAATGTATAATTTATTACTTCTATGTTTGTATAATCAAACTTATAAGTTAAAGATTCTATTGGAGTTGAATTACATACATGAAAAACCATATATTCTGGATCTAACTGCTTGGCCATTTCAAACTGACGTTTGTATGAATCTATTATGGCTTGCTTATTTAGACCACCATAGTATTTGATTATAGAATCCTGATTACCTAATAAATTAATAACTTTCGCCATATCTCCTTTATAAAAATCAATCCACATCGGATAAAAACTTAAATGGATACCTTTCACTATTTCTTTAGGTATTTTATTTAATGGATATCCAGGCACCAATCCTAATTCTATACCATCTAATTGATGTCGTTCTAAAAATTTTTGAATTTTATTCCAATCATTTTCAAACCATGTAAGAAATTTTTTTGTTGTAGAAATATGACAAAGTTTTTTCATTATTTTTTCCTTTTATTATGTGTATTTTTTTAATGTATATTTTTCTTTTGGTAATGCTTGTTCTATAATCTTACGTAAACTATTTAATTCATCCGCATTTTTTAAACAATGTTTAGGCACAATTTGAGCTTGTACAGAATCTACGAAAAATCTAAAATCATTTTTAGTTTCTTCTACTTTTTCATATATATTCCATAAAACTGTATCGCTATTATCTCCATATTGCAAATAAATACTATCTGAGTTAAATTTATATATAAAAATTTCTTGGAATGTTGGTGTTGTCGCTTGCATGGCTGTAATTTTCCAAATCTTTATAAACTTACTCAATAGAGCTAAAAATACAACAATTATTAATATAATATTTTTAGAAACTATATCTAAAAATGGGCCCTGAGCTATTGAAAAATTATATATTAACAAGGCTAGCAATAAAAAACCTATTAATAATATTACTTTACTAAATATAGATTTATAGCCTACGTTTAAATTATATCTAAATATATCTGCAAAAGTTAACTTAACCTTAATTTCCATCATTATTTCCTCCTTCGTTTGTCTATTAAAATTATCTCCCGATGATTATATATTCTGATTAAAGCAAATTTATTACATAATATTTTCCATTTCCTATTTTCTCGCATATTTTTTTGTAAATTTTCTTTTCCTATATCCTATTTTCTCGCATATTTTTTTGTAAATTTTTCATTACTCTTTTATTTAACTCTTCGGCTGCATTATAGCCCATAAGCTTTTGTCTAAAGTTTACAGCAGCTGTCTCACATATTATGGCTAAATTTCGTCCCGGCCTTATCGGTATTCTATGTGTTATAACTTTTAATCCTAATATTTCTGTATATTCATTCTCTAGCCCTAATCGATCATACTGCTTATCCTTATCCCAATTTTCTAATTGAATAACTAAGCTTATTTCCTTTGTCTGCTTAACAGCTTCTATTCCAAACAATTCCTTAATATTAACTATTCCTATTCCTCTAACTTCTATAAAATGTCTCAGAATTTCCGGTGCCGTTCCTATTATTGTCGTTCCAGATACTCGCTTTATTTCTACAGCATCGTCAGCTACTAATCTATGTCCCCGTCTTATCAATTCTAAAGCTGTTTCACTTTTTCCAACTCCACTATCTCCTATAATTAAAACACCTTCTCCGTATATATCAACCAATACCCCATGCATAGATGTTGTTGGCCCAAGTTCTACATTTAACCATCTAATCGTTTCTGATATAATTAAACTTGCACTACTACTCGCCTTAAATACTGGTACACCATATTTTTTGGCTAATATTATTAAATCTGAATTTATTATTCCCGTAGTATCAATAGCCGCAGATAGTATAATACATGGTAATTCGCTATGTGAAAAAAACTTATCCAACCTCTTTATCATAATTTCTCTATTCTCTTCTTCTAATCTCCTTAAATACGCATGTTCCACTACCCCAATCACTTGTACTCTCTTAGAATCAAAAAATTCAAAAAATCCCGCAAACTGTACTGCAGGTCTATTTACATCTGGTGTCTCAATATATTTATTTGCTATAGATACATTTGTTAAAGGTTTTAACTTTTGAAACGCTACTAATTTAGATAAACTTACTTTATTTTCTATTAGCATTATTTTAGCCTCCTTACTTCATATCTTTAAAATAATCATATACATTTTTTGCTACTCTTTTACTTAAATATTTTTCTAGTTCTTCTAAAGATGCCTCTTTTAGATTATACACGTTTTTAAAATTTAATAAAAGTATTTTTTTTCTAGCCGGGCCAATTCCATTTATATCATCTAATATCGTCGATATTTTACCTCTCAATAATTTATGATACTCAATAGCAAATCTATGCACTTCTTCTTGAATAGAATATATCAATAGCAATAGGTAAGACTTTGAGATGATCTCCATCTTTTCCCCTGCTCCACACCGTACGTGAGACTTTCACCTCATACGGCGTTCCAACGATATTAATTTACTTTATATTTAATTTCAAAATTTCCAGTTTTAATTCGTAAAGTATTAACTTTTTTTTCAATTTCTATTTTAACTGTCAAAGTCGGTTTACCTCCTTTATAGAGTATCACCTCTTTTAGTCATACAAGAACCTTTGATTATTTTGATTTTAAATATTTTATTAATCATCGTCTTGGGGCTATCCCTCC
>MDSO01000042.1_pt1 | contig 22409 bp, 16 predicted proteins | sample 1005691 | NCBI WGS metagenome assembly MDSO01 (sample SAMN05526595, study PRJNA338239) | gut metagenome | isolation source: stomach gut content | host: Acanthurus sohal | place: Saudi Arabia: Red Sea | collected 2011-04 | reverse complement strand
GAGTCATTGGAGCAACTTGTTTCGCAGGCTCTAAAGGAGTCATTGGAGCAACTTGTTTCGCAGGCTCTAAAGGAGTCATTGGAGCAACTTGCTTCGCAGGCTCTAAAGGAGTCATTGGAGCAACTTGTTTCGCAGGCTCTAAAGGAGTCATTGGAGCAACTTGTTTCGCAGGCTCTAAAGGAGTCATTGGAGCAACTTGTTTCGCAGGCTCTAAAGGAGTCATTGGAGCAACTTGCTTCGCAGGCTCTAAAGGAGTCATTGGAGCAACTTGCTTCGCAGGCTCTAAAGGAGTCATTGGAGCAACTTGCTTCGCAGGCTCTAAAGGAGTCATTGGAATAATTTGCTTCGCAGGCTCCAGAGAAGTCATCGAAGTAATGACCTGTTTTTGTTGATGAGCAGTGGAATTAAAACTGGGCGCTACAGTTTCTTGAAGATCAACCATTGGCATTACGGTGACACTTTTTGATTGCGTTACATTTTCATGCTTGGGTTTTGGTGTAGCGGATGGCATAGGATTTGCTTTTGGTTTTGCCAACTCTTCAATTTTTTTAGTTATATCAAGTATTTTATCCATTTTTAAGTTAGCCTGCATAACTGAGTACTCAAATAAGTCTAATCTTTTTGCTACTTGCTTAACATAGAGTAAAATTTGGTTCTTGATAGGTAACGTAGGATCAACAGACATTGCCGGCATCGGCCTTGAAACTGGTTTTGGTACTGGTTTTTGATATTTGTTTGTTCCGGCTAGCAAATCCTGAGTTCGGCTTACAACATCTATTATTTCATCTATCTTTTCATTCGTACTTGTTGCGCTTTGCTCCAAAATGGTCAATTCCTGAACAATTACGTTAACATAATCCCAGATTTCATTTAAAGAATCGCTCTCTTTATTTTCGGATGAACGATGGGTATTATGGAGTGAAAATTTATTCTTCAGCAAGCCTTCTACTTTGTCCACAGCATGTGATAAATCTTTTAAATTATACTCGGACGGTAGATCTAAGGATTTTAGTTTTTGACTAATATGGCTGATATACCCTAATATTTGATCTTCCAATTGATTATCTGAGTGTACAGAAGTTGGCGCTAGCATAGGTTCAGGTTCTTTCGCTTTTACAGCGGTTGACATTAACGGTACGGTTTTCTCCGATTCGGATGATTCAGCAGGTATAACATATTTCATTTTAATACCAATCATCAAATCTTCTATTTTATTTGCAACGGCGACGATGTCAGCTAATTTATACTTAGAGTTTGTAGCTACAATCTCAAAGTTTTCTAAATTATCAGTTATATGTTTAACATAGTTCCAGATTTGCAGTTCAATAGAAGCCTTATCATTCGGTATAAAATCATATTCAGGCAATGGTTTTAATGGTGAAGCTTTAGCCTGAGCAGTTTGTGGAGTAGCAAGAATAGAAGGTTTTCCGCCCAAAATAGTATCTTCTAACTTAGAAACAATGAAAAGAATAGTATCCATTTTGTTGCTAGTATTAGATACGGTGCTAATTAAATTGGACAATTTTGTGGTAATTTGCTTTAAATAATCTAAAGTTTGTTCTGGAACTGACAATTCAGGATTTACTTCGGGATCTCTCATATCTGGATATTTAGAAATCATTTTAGCAACATTTTGATTAGCAGGCACAATAGGTATTTTATTATCTTTATTAACCAAGATAAAATCTTCTAATTGAGTCAATACGGAAATGACATCGTCCAACTTAAATGTAGCATCGTTAGCGGTGATTTCAATTGAGTTCACTTCATTTAAAATTTCTTTCACATAGAATAGAATTTGTTTTTCAAGAGGTAATGCTTTTATTGTTGGATCTATCGAATTTTCTTCGGATAAAGAGGAAGCTAACTCTTCTCGCCAGCCTGGAATATTTAATTTAGAAAGAATAGAATCATGGATAATTAAGTCTTTTACTTTATTAAGAATGGATAATACATTGTTGATTTGGCCATCAGCAACGTTACCAGCAATTTCGAAGAACTTCAATTTTTTAAGAATTATAAGGACTTGGGTCAATATTTGTCCTTGAAGTTGAGTATTCTGATCTGGTATAGCCGGAAATACTGGCAAAATTGTAGGTTTGTCTCCACTTTCATTTTCTTTAGGAGGAGTGTCTGGATTTGGTACTGGGCAAGAAAAATTCTGATCACATACAACATCGTTTATAATTTTAGTAATAAGGTCTGTTAATTTATTTGGTTGTTTACTACTAAGTATATCTTGGATACTTTTTTGAATAGCATCTTCAACTAAATTTTTTATGTCTAAAACTTTTATTGTTTCATTTTTATCCATATTATGCATTTCAGATGCTAACGTAGTTTTTATATCCTTTACTATGTTATCAGAATTGTTATCCATCTCCTTAATAGCTACATCTACACCTTTGGATATAGCATTTTCCCAATTTTTGTCAGCTTGTTTTATTCCTAAAATATTATCCACTTCTTTAATAGCCGAATGAACGTTATTAGATGCAGAGTCTATGGCATGTTCTACTTTATTTTCTATTTTATGTTCTAGTTGATTTTCAGATTTATTCATAAACTGATTATCAGGCTGATTTTCAAATTTATTTACAAACTGATTATCAGGCTGATTTTCAGATTTATTCACAAACTGATTATCAGGCTGATTTTCAGATTTATTCACAAACTGATTATCAGGCTGATTTTCAGATGTATTCACAAACTGATTATCAGGCTGATTTTCAGATTTATTCACAAACTGATTATCAGGCTGATTTTCAGATTTATTCACAAGCTGATTATTAGGCTGATTTTCAGATTTATTTTCCACCGCAACTTTTTCGGTTGACTTTAATGGAATGGGTTTTCTATAATCTTCAATCGGCCTAGGTAAGGCACGTTGAATTAAAGGGGATGGTGCATATGTAGGGCCATCGAATCCTTTAAGAATGATTGGTGTATTTCCAATACTAACTCCTTCTTGGACAATAGCAATTCCATCAATATCTTTTTGGGATAAACCTTTTTCGTCAATATTTTTTAAATTAATCTTAAAGGTAGATTGTTTGTTTGTACCTGGGCTATTTAGTTCCCCTAATCTTACAGCTTTATTTTGTGCTTTACTCATAAGATAACAAACATAATTTTTACCTTCTGGGTCCTTTAAATTGTCTAAATATACTTTGACACGACCAGGCATACCTATTGTTGCATGACCTGTTAGCAGTTTTCCGTTATTAGAATAACCACTAGTATTTTCTTCTAAATTAATAAAAGTATTTGCGGACATAAACTCGCTCTCCTTTTCAGAATAATGACTTAATATTACATATATATGAGTTTCTTTAGTGAGTAGAACACATCCGTATATATAAAATCATGAATCCGTTAATATTTAAAGATTTAGTGTAGAAATTTTTTTTGCATTACTTGAGAGTTAAGCACTTTGCACTTCGTCCTTGAACTTTGCCTTCCTCCGGGAGGAAGGTCTCAGCTTTAGCTGACGGAAGGAGAATGCATGCCTATAAGTTTTAGTTACTAATTTGAGCTGTATTTTTACTCAACGGATGGAATTAGGTTACTTCTCACTTTTTAAAAATTAAGTTAGCTAGTACAGCAAAATCCATAATACTTAAATTTTAGGCTATATGGACCAAGTCTAAAATATTTTTGATATTTGCATTATCTTTCAGCAATTAAGTTAGCTAGTACAGCAAAATTCATAATACTTAAAGTTTCACCTCGAACATTTTCAGCTATATTGGCCAAGTCCAAAATCTCTTTTATAGAAGATTTATCTATATCAAAGTTATTAGCGAGCGTATTTAGGATAGTTTTTCTTCTTTGCGAAAAGGCAGCCTTAATAACTCTGAAAAATAATTCTTTATTCTTTAGCGTCACGGGTGGATTTTTATACAAAGATAATTCTATAACAGCTGAGTTAACGTTGGGACGAGGCATAAAAGAATGCTGAGGTACATTAGCCACAATCCTAGTTTGAGCGTAATAAGCTATACTGGCTGAAATGGAACCGTAATCTTTCGTGCCTGGCTTGGCCACAATTCTGTCGGCGACCTCTTTCTGAACCATAACAATTATGCTGACAAAAGGTAAATTGGATTCTAGTAAATCCATAATAATCGGAGTGGTTATATAATAAGGTAAATTAGCCACAACTTTTATGCTACTTTTATCCTTTAGGATATCCTGTAAATTCAGCTTAAGAATATCATCATTTATAAGCGAAAAATTTTCAAAATGGCCGAATTGATCATCTAATATTGGGATTAAGGATTTATCTATTTCCACTGCAATAACTTCGTTAGCATGCTCTAAAAGTTCTTGAGTAAGACTGCCTATCCCTGGACCAATTTCTAGAATAGAATCCGTTTTAGTTATGTTTGCAGCATTTATTATTTTGGACAATACATGGCTATCTATTAAAAAATTTTGGCCATATTTTTTTTTCATCATAAACGGGTATTTTGCCAATATAGTTTTAGTACCCTCGGCTGTTGCTATTTTCATCATTTAATCAAAAACTCCTTTTAAGCATTCCAATAGGGTATTTTTTGAATATAGATATAGTACCCTCGGCTGTTGTTATTTTTATCATTTAATCAAAAACTCCTTTTAAGCATTCCCATAATTTAAATCTTATTTGAAATGTTTTTTTATCCTGAAACTTTATTATATCATATTGTGCATCAGACAGCAATTCACTGTTTGACTCGACACCAGTTGCTAGATCTACATAGCATAAAGGTGGAAACAAAACGCACCACCAGTTATTACCTTCTGCTTGGCCGATTAATATTCTACATGCTTCATACTGACCAGCCGGAAAAAGTATATCACCATATGTTTTTGTAGGAAATTTACTAATACCTAATTCAATTGTTATCGGATCAGTTCTGTTATTTTGCTTAATTACTTCTTCCGCTAGAGCTTGCATCCGGTCCATGTGGGTTAAGATTGTGATCCGACTTTGTTCTATCGAATCTATGTGTTGCAATATAGGCTGAATATAGCGAATTATTTCATCTCGTATTTGCTCCTTTATCCGTTGATCTTCTGAGCTATTACTATTGGCTAACACATGAAATCGTATGACATTTTCTCTTAATTTCTGAGTAGTAGTGTCAGCAAAAGTTTTTGTATCCAGTAATACTAATAAAAACAATGCTAAGACTAAACTAAATAAAGTGGCTATAACTTTGATAAATTTATTGAATTTTATTTTTTGCATCTTTCTCCCTCCTTCTATAAATTAAAATTTGATTTATTTGCTTTTCGATAGAATATGTACTAATTAAGTTATCGCCATTTTATTTATATTTGTATACAAAAAAAACTACCAAACTTTTGGTAGTTAATTTGGTAAATTTTTCATTGGAAGTTTTTTTAACTACTGCAATGCTTCTTTTTTTAATAAATTTTTGAGTGTATCTAATCCGGTGTTTTCTTTTATAGAAGAAGATTTATTACTTTTGATTATTTCGTCATAAACTTCTTTTCGTAATATTTTTATGTTTTTAGGAGCACTCAATCCTAATTTCACCTTACTTTCTCTGGTCTCCAAAACTTCTATGATTATATTGTCATTAATAACAATTGCTTCGTTTACTTTTCTCGTTAAGCTTAGCATAGCACCCCTCCTAAAAGATATTTAAGTTTTTCACGGGTTTTATATTTATCACCCTCGACTATTACTTGTGTACCAAGACGCTTATTTGCATTAATAAGTAAAGGTGCTTGCATGTTAACAGTTATGTCATTCTCATTTTTAGCTAATTTAACAATAACGTACATTACTAATTCATCTACTGAAGTAGCTTGAACATCATTAAAATAATCTTCATGAATTTCTGGATCATAATGAATTTTAAATAAACTTGGTTCTAATATAATAAACTCTATTCTGGGTTCTTCTTTAACTTGAAGATAATATAGACCATTACTTTCATCTTCTAATATTAAATAATCTTTATATTGCTCAAAACCTAAGATCCCTTTATTAAATCTAATTATTTTTTGCATAACAGGGTCCTTTCTTTTAGAAATTAAGAAATTTATTATTAGTATAACAAAAAACATGGACTACTATACACTTTATGGCATGAAAAAAAGGACGTAAGATACGTCCTTAAAGTAGTAAAGCTGACTGAGAGATTTTATATATAATCAGCCAAAGTATTCATAACAACCTGAGCAGAAGCTTTTAGAGCACTCTGATAAACCATCATTTGAGAGTTAAATTCTACATAAACCTCTTCTATATCCACGTCTTCGGTTTCTGAAAGAAGTTCAGTAAACGTTACTTGATCTTCGGCCATTCTTTTTTGGGTTAAGTCTAGCCTGACTTGTCTGCTACCGCCGTCAGCCATTCTTTCGGATAAAGCTTCTCTGGTATCATCTACACTTTCGATTAAAGAAGATAAACGTTCTTCGTCATCAGTGTCTATTGCTTCATTGATATTGTCCAAAACTTTTTCGTAATTACCAACAAAGATATCACTCAATCTAGTTTCATTTATTTCTAATTCTATGCCAACCCCTATTTCATATTTTATATCTTGACCTACTGTATTTCCAGCCACATCTGGGTTTGCGGTACTGGCTGTGACGATGGTTCCTTCTTTAAATTCTGTTCCTTTTGGAATAAATGTACCTTCTGGGATGATATTGCCTTGAAGTAAGATTGTACCAGCGGGAACTTCGTCTCCGGCCTGATATGATTGGCCAGCTATCGTTGTGTCGCTGGCTACTATCATGGGGCTGTTTAGGGTCATGCCCATGCTTCCGATGATCATATCTTTGGCTACCCTTATGTCTATGGCAGAGGTAACGTCTTTTTCTAAGATCGTATCTACATCGAAATATACGGGTTGATCTATTTTGTGACCAGAAAAAATAAATCTACCAGCATAAGTAGTGTTTAATTCGTCCTTTATTTGTTCGGATAGCTGAGTAATATCTGATTGAACTTTCGCTTTATCTTCTTGTGTTAAAGTACCGGTTGCGGCCTGGTTTAATCTAGTTTTTACTTCTTTTAGAATATTTTCAATGTTTGAAATGGCTCCATCGGAAATCTCCATCCAGCTCATAGCTTCTTTAGAATTTTTTTCGTACTGCTCCGCTTCTGTTACATCTATTCGTAATTTTAAGGATCTACCTGCTATAATCGGGTCATCGGATGCCTTTTCTATTTTTTTTAATGTACTCATTTGTGTGTATAATCTGTCTAGTTGATCCATGTTATTGAATAAAGCATTCACTGTACCATACTGGATCATGTTATTTGTTATTCTCATGCTCATTTTGATATATCCCCCTTTTAATTATTGCTAGTTAATTACTACCAGCTACCCATACGATTTATAGTAATATCATAAATATTATCCAGAGTAGTCATTACTTTAGCTGATACTTGATAGGCCATGTTATATTTAATTAAGTTCATAAATTCTTCGTTGTTGTCTACGCCCGAAATAGACATTCTCTGCTTCTCGATTGCTTTTATAACATTAGATTGAGTTTTGGAATACATAGTCGCTTCGCTAGCATTTACGCCCATAGCACTGAATATAGATATCATGTAGTCGGCCGGCGCACCTTGATTAAAAGTCTTCGGATCATTTTGTAAATCCATTAAATCTAAAAGCAGATCATTGTTACCTGGATTAGGATTTTGATAAGGCGCAGTGGATGGCTCGGTAACATACTGTGAATCTTCTAAAGTATTCATTCTATGCTCATAATTTGTTCTAATATTTTTGTCACTCTCCAAAATTTCTTTAGCCACAGTAAAGTTTGAAGCAGTAATTTTACTATAGTCAAAATTCGGATCATTTCTTTCTATAATAGTTTCTGGCGTGCCATCCTTATAAGAAAAGATAGCATAAAGAGGATTGTTTAATTGATCTACGATTTGTTCTCTATTCCCTTCCGCATCAATTATATCTCCTTGATTATATACTTCATTAACTGCTTCGGCTAAAGTTCTAACAAAATAATCTAATCTATCTAGAAAATATGGTATACCCGTGTAAACCGGCTTTTGAGTTAATGAATCGACACCGGACCCTTGGCCGTCTCTTACATCCAATAAACCTTTTAATTTACCAGAAAAAGATTTGGATGTTACATTAAATATTCCGCCATCATCCCAAACAATATCATATAGACCGTCTACATCTCGTGGATGTTCTTTGGTTGATCTTACCTTTTCTTCTAATAATCTTACATCTAAATGATCGACTAATAGTTGACCATTTGTATATATTTGAAATTGCTTCTCTACTCGCCCATCCGGCCGTACTAATTCCGTCTCTTTAGCATCTATATTTACTTGACTGGATAGTTGATCGACGCAATAATCTCGTTGATCTCTTAAATCATTTGCTACATCGCCATATAATTCATAATTATAAATTTGAGAATTTAGACTTTGTATTCGGCTAGCGAACATGTTTATATCACTAATTGTACTTTTTAATTGGTTATTTATATCAGACTGTACACCAGAAATTCCAGTGGATATCTCATTATAATAATCCGCAAACGAAATCATATATTGCCGTAAAGAACAGGCTTTTTCGGTGGTAGAAGGATCTTTTGATAAATCGTCTATACCATTAAAAAAGTCTGTGAAAACTTTTGTAAAACCATCTTCTGAAGGTTCTCCAAATATTCCTTCTAATATATTTGTTTGCTCTTGTTTTATGGTAAATTCGCCTAAAGTATCACTATATTTCCAATATTTTTGATCTAAAAAGGTATCCCTTACACGATTTACGCCAGTAATAGTAACGCCCGTACCTCGCATGCCGGCACCACCACCAGGTAATGGTTGCCAAGCTTCTTGCTTTAAGACTTTTCTAGAATATCCAGGTGTATTTATATTATTTAAATTGCTACTAGTAACCGATAGCCCTTGCTGTGCAGCAAATAATCCAGACGTGGATATCGTAATTTCTCCAAATGACATATATATATCCCCCTTATAAATTCATCACATTTTATTAATAACAACATCCATCATCCCGTCTAATACAGTAAGCATTCTAGCGGATGCATTATAAGCATATTGATACTTCATCATCATTGAAAGTTCCTCATCTTGAGATATAGCAGACATGGACCATCGTTCGTTGTTAACGTTCTCTACAACTTCTAGTTTTTCAATTGCCTTATTAGAATAAATATAGCCGTCCTGACCAATCTCTATAACTAAAGCAGCGTAAAAATCGGCAACATTTAAATACTTAATTTGTGGATTACATTTTTCTTGAGGTTGAGTAGGATCTTCCTGATACCAATGTATAGCAGAATTCCACCTATTCAGAAGATTTTGAACATTCTCGTTACTACCAATATTTCCAATGTTGTTTTTTACTAGTATAGTAGAACCCGGATTATCAGGGTCGTCAACTTCTATAAATTTAGGTACTGTTCCTAAACAGCTGGATCCACCTTCTGCTAATAATTTTGGATTAACTTCTATATTAAGAGCGCTAAGATGATCTACAATATCAATATAGTATTGCTCCATCTCTGAATTATACTGAATAATGTCGGCTTCATTAATGTTATTTATATCTACTGCTATTTTCGTCATATCTGGAGGATTTGGACCTTTAAAAATAGGAATAAAGACAGGTGGTCCAATAAGTCCCTTTTCAGAACCAACACCATAGCCAGAAAAGCTTTCATTGATCATAGTAACAATTTCTTTAGTAAAGACATCTAGTTTTTTCTGAAGTTTTGGAATGATAAAATAATTTCCTTCTAAGTCTACACTCTGATTATCGTTTATTGCTATGTCACTCCATTCTGTCGAACTATCTGCTGGCACTGGCCCCCTGGATAGTAACAGAGCTTTTAATGCACCGCCGTCATTTCCGTTTGCAGAGTTGATAGCATTTTTTATGCTAGTCGTTTCTGTAGACGTGATTTCAAACATATCCGCTCCTGTATTTCTTATAATCGGATTCAAAAACGGACTTCTTGGTGCTGTTTGCTTCAAATCTATTGTTGTTATAAATCCGTTTTCTAATAATGCTGTACCGTTAGAACCATTTATTTTTACTGTCAATCCACCCTCTGGCTGCTCATAATAATTTATATCTACATATCCGGATAACTCGTCTAACGCATTGTTTCTTTTGTCTCTATAATCATTAGCGTTGTCTACCCCGTTCAGTTCTTCTACAGCAATTTTATCGTTTAGTTTATCAATCTGTTCAACTAATTCATTTATTTTATTAACCATTTGAACAACTTGTAAATTAAGGTTTGTTTGATAGTCTTGTAAGCTACTTTGTATATAATTTACTTTTTGTATGATAACATTTGCATTTTGTAGAAATGACATCCTCTCTTCTAATCCAGATGGATTGGTAGCCAGCTTTTGTGTTTGTCCCCAAAAAGTATCCAAAAACTTACTGAGAGATTCTCCGTTTGGTTCATCCAAAATAGTCTCTATCTCCTGAATAGTTTTATTCTGAGTTTGATAGAAATTCAATTTCGAATTTTCTAATCTATATTTTTCATCGGCAAACTCGTCTCTAATCTGTCTAATCTCTGTTTCAGAGACCCCTATACCCATTTGCTGAGTATAACCGCCGTATTTTTTTATGTCACGATAACCAGTTTCATGTTGCAATAACTGCTGTCTCGTATAACCCGGCGTATTCACGTTAGCTAAATTGTGCCCAGTAACCGATAGCCCTTTTTGAGCAGCTGTTAATCCTGATACTGTTGTAGTTAAATTCATAAAAGATTCCCCCGTATCTTTACAAAATAAGTACACTGTCTTTTTGTAGCAAAACAAAGCCTGAATATATAATATACAAGCTTTTAAATCCAAAAATATAAAATTTTAAAATTAAGTATTCAAATAAAACTTAATCATAAGTAAGCATAAGTAAGTAATAGGATATTTATTAAAAATTAAAAATAAGCAGCAAAATAGATCTTAATCACCTGAGATTAAGTTTGTATCTTTAAAGAGAATCCTAGCTGTATTTTATTAGCTGAAGATTCTCCTAAATTTTATTTGATTTATTTTATATTTTATATTTTATATTTTGTCAACGTCTTGCGTCAAAGACTCTTCTAGTTTCTTTTATATTTTCAAATCCTGGTCTAGAATAACCAACATCTATACCGCCTAGCCTAGTAGTTTGGATAGCATTTAAAGTAAATTCCACAAATTCCATAGATTGTTTTATGAGTTTTTTGTTTCTATCATTTTGGTTTTTTACTTTTTCTATCATTACTAATAATTCTTTACGGATTTTAATTAGTTCCTTAGAGATTTCCTTATCTGGACCAATTTTATTTATAATTTTAGTCAGAGTTAAATCCGATAAATTTAACCCTGTCACTTGAGAAATATCTTTAAAAACACCTTCTCTTTTTCGGTCTAAGATATCTACTCTACCAATAAACTCTTCTTCCCTACTAACAACTTCTTTTAAAAAGTCTATATCTTTTTCTACTACTGCCCGCGCTTTATAAGTAGCTAAAGTATATAGACCTTCATAACATTCTTTTTGCTCCCTTAAAACATTAACTAGTTCATGTGCAACTCCTGCCATATTGTCTCCTTACCTGATTTGTCCAGTTTACACTATAAGCTTATTAAGAATTTTTTCGCTTACGTCTCTTGCACTAACGTTATATGTCCCATTTTTAATTTGTTCTTTAATCGAGTTGACTTTGTCCATTCTAACATCCGGCGATTCTTTGACAGCTTTAAAAGCACTGCCTAGAACTTGAGCTTCGTCAGAGATCTCGACTTCATACTTTGGTAAGGGGGCTTGCTTTTTGGCCGGCCCCACTTGGTTTTGGTATATCTGGGTGATCTTGTCTATATTGCCAATACGCATCTAGGTTTCCTCCTATTTGAACTATTTTCATCTGCTTATAGATAATATCGGCATATTTTTACAAAACTTAAGCAAAATTATATTATGCTTTTAATCTAAATCTAAGTTATATTTTCCACATCTTGCTATATTGTTATTTGCAAATTTTCCATATTTTGCTAAATAGCTGTTTATGAATTTTCCATATCTTGCTAAATGCTGTTTATGAAATTAATTTTTTTATCGCTTGTTAGTAAACATACCATGATGCCCAGAATTTGATTTCGGCGGTGAATCAATTTTCTGAGATGAATCGATTTTCTGAGATAATGATGTGTTAGCATCCATTAAGCTTTGACTACATTGATCGCAAATTTTACCTTTAGTAATTTCTGTGCCACACATTTGGCAAGTAAGAGTAATAGGTGAGCTAGCACTTAAAACTAATCGACCAGAAGTTATAAATTCTTCTATTAATTTAGGTGAGACATTAAGATCTTCATGGATTTGCTTAATAGTAGCATTTTTATTTTCACGAATATACTCTTTTACCTCTTCAAATTGTTTTTCTTCATTTTTAAAGCATACAGGACAAATTCTTCTACCGTAACCTGAATATTGAAATAATTTTTTACAACGAGCACAAGTTTTAATTTCCATTGCCATAAAAATCCCTCCATATCATGTTATCGCCACAACAAAAATATATATTTGCTTAATGTTATACTTCACCCTTAAAGCTCTAATACATTCGTTTATTGTATTCCCGGATGTATAGATATCGTCGACAAGAGCTATTGCTGCATTGTCTTCAGAAAATATATCGTCAAATTTGTTTATTAAATGAATAGAGTTAGCAATATTTTGAGCCCTTTCATGTACATTAGAACTGTGTTGAGCCTTGGTTCGTTTTGTACGTTGTAAAATATCCATGGTTTCAACTCCGATAATTTTAGATAATTTTTTAGATAAATCGTAAGCTTGATTAAACCCTCTCTTGCGTAATCTATCTTTAGAAGCTGGGACAGGAATTAAAGCATCTAGGGAGGTAACTAAATTTGAATCCAATTTATAACTTAATTCTTTAGCAAAGCTATTAGCATATTTTCGGACATCGTGATATTTCCATCTTGCGATAGCTTTTCTAGCCTTGTTATCATAGCGAAATAATCCGATAACTGCTTCACTGTTGCAGTGAGGACAAATATAATTTTCAATAAATTTATTACAGGATGGACATTTAAAATAATCAATCAATTTAGTTTGACAGTCTAAACACAGATGATAATCGGTAGCAATAACTTTTTTGCAAAAAATACAAAGATTTGGATAAATTAGTTTTGTAATCATATGCTTGCCTGTAGGTGATACAATAAAGATGTAAATCTATGAATCTCTCTATTATTATCCACCATCCTATTTATTGTATCCCTAATCCCAACTATTATAACCATTTTTTTTGCTCTAGTAATAGCTGTATACAAAAGATTTCGGCTTAATAACATATACGGAACATTAAGAAGCGGAATTATTACGACCGGATATTCACTTCCCTGAGCTTTGTGTATGGTGGTAGCATAAGCTAAGTCGAGTTCGTCTAAATTTTTAAAAGAATATACTACATTTTTTTTCTCATCGAATACAACATTCATACATTTTTCGCACTTATCTATATTTTTAATTATACCAATATCACCGTTGTATATTCCGGTGCCTTCTTCAAGCAATAGGCCACTTTTAGATTTAATATGCCAAGAGAGGTTATAATTATTTTTAGTTTGCATAACTTTATCGCCAACTTTATAAATTATTTTTTTATGTTCGAATGTATTATCATTGGATTGATTTAAAGCATCTTGTAAAGCAATGTTTAATTCATGGACACCTAACATACCGTTTCGTATGGGAGCTAAAATTTGGATATCTTTTTTCTTGTCTAGATGCTGATATTTATTAGGGAGTCTATTTTGAATTAGGTCCACTACGGTATTTTTAACAGCCTCTTGAGAATGCTCCTGAATAAAAAAGCAATCCGTATGCTTTGTATTAAAAATAGGATATTCGCCCAGATTAATTTTATGAGCATTGGTTATAATTGCGCTTTTTTGCGATTGCCGAAATATTTGCTCTAACCTTATGACTTTTACTTTTTGGCTGTCTATTATATCCTTTAATACGTTGCCCGCATTAACACTGGGTAATTGATTTATATCGCCTATTAATACTAACCTCCGGTCTCCGGCCAAAGCTTTTAAGATAGCATCCATTAAAAAAATGTCGACCATAGAAACTTCGTCAACAATAAGAACGTCGGTTTCTAATAAATTGTCTTCATTTTTATTAAAAAACTGCTTTACTGAATTTTTCTCTGTACTCAGACTTTGAGTAAAAGATATCTCTAAAAGTCTATGAATTGTTTTAGCCTCAAAGGTAGTGGCTTCACTCATTCGTTTTGCGGCTCGCCCCGTTGGTGCGGCTAACAAAACAACTTCCTTTTTTTTATTTAGCATATGAATCAATGCCTTAATTATCGTCGTCTTTCCTGTACCTGGACCGCCCGTGATGACTGTTACACCATTCGTTAGAGCATTCTTTATAGCGTCTCTCTGTTCGGTTACTAATAGAATTTCTAACTCTTTTTCTGTTTGAGCCATTTCGGCTTCAAAATTCCACTCTTGATCCTTATCTTCTTTTTCTGAATAATTAGCCATAAGCAATAATTTTTGGGCGATGTATTGCTCTCGATAATAATATGACTTTAAGAAAATTACCGAGGTCTCATCATACACCTGCAAGAATAATTCTTGCTTGAATAATAATTCTTCCAACGCAAGTCTGACCTGATCAAGATTTACTCTTAAAAGTTCACTAGTATTATTACACAGGATTGTTTGTGGACAATAAGTATGGCCACCTTGAAGACAAAATTCAGATATAGAAAAAAGGATACCAGATTTAACTCTTTCTATATCATCGAATTGTATTCCTATTTTTGCAGCTATTTCATCGGCCTTGACAAACCCGATACCATCTATATCTATAGCTAGTTGATAGGGATTTTTAGTAATTGTAAATAAAGTCTGACTTTTATATTTTTGATATATTTTCATTACGATAGCTGGAGATAAGTCGTATTCTCCCAAAGCTAACATAACATTTCTTAATTCTGTTTCATTTTGATATTGATCATAAATATTTTTTGCTTTCTCCTTACTAATACCAACAACTTCACTTAATCGCAAAGGATCTTGTTCTATAATTTTAATTGTGTTATCTCCAAAATGGTTTACGATTCTTTTTGCTAGTCTGGCCCCAATACCTTTAATTAATCCAGAACTCAAAAATTTTTGGATAGCTATAGTAGTTTTTATTTTTAATTTAAAAAAAGATTTAACTTCAAACTGTTCTCCATACTGTATATGTTGAACATATTTACCGGACATTTGAATTTCTTGCCCTAATGCAATATCCATAAAAAAACCTGTACAAACCAAATCTTTCTCTGATGTATTGACTATTATGACTTTATAGTCGTTTGTTTTATTTTGATAGAGTATTGCCTCTATCACACCTTCAATTGTTTTAATCATGGTCTAAATTACTTTCTGTTATATAAAATATAAATAGGGACACGAAAATTAAGTCGCATCCCAAGATTTTAAAATATATTCTTTGTTAATTATACTGGATTGATTCTAAATCTAGAGCATCTAAGATCATTCTAGTTTTAAGGATTTTTTCCAGATTCCAAACTTCTTTAACAGACATAGAGTCTGGAGTATCCGAACCAATACGTGCTGCTAACATGTTTACGGCGGAATCCATAGCTGCTTTAAATCTATCTGAACTAGCTACCAAAGTTTTCTCGTCATAAGCACGTTTTGCTATAATTTTGTATACGCTTTCAAAGTTTTTATCTCTTGTGTTAGATATTAAATCTAAAATAAACATAGCCAATACGTAATTATCCGTAGTTTCGGCTATATTCTCTAAGGTACCTACATCGCCAATTCTAAATGCGTTATATGCTTTTACGGTTTCATATTTATCATCCAAAAATTTATTAAATGTCTGATCTTTATCGCACATAAATTTAGTTAATATAAGTTTTAGAGCTGGGTTAGTTACGTTCTGATCTAATTCTTTGCCGTCTATCCCGTTTTTCCACATAAGAATACATTCGTTGACCGGATAATATTTGTCATCCTGTAAGATTTCATATGGTGTAAGCCCTGTTTCTTTAATTAATTCATTCATTAACGCCTCTTCGATTAATGCATCATCTCTGTATTTTGAAATGTATTCAAACATTTTTTCTCGAAGCTCTAACGTTTTTTCCGGACGTTCAGTTGCTACATTAGTTAACGAATTTTCATCCGATTTTAAATCGAATAGCTCTTCATAAACTCTCGGCATTTGTCTATACAATGCTCGGCGATCCGTATCGGCTATGTTATGCTTATAACCTTGTTCTATCATAGCACGGTTAAACCAAGGGGATTGGACAGTTTGGTATACATTAAGTTTTTTCTCATGTGAAAGAGCAAAATCGCACATGTAAACCAAATCTTTTTCATGAATACTTCTGGAATTTTCGAAACCTTCATCACAGCGAGCGCCGAAAGAGAATATTTCAGAAACATCGTCAACTTTTTTATCGCCCAAAAATGCTTTGCCCTGAAGAATATCCGGAATAGGTTCATTATTCAGTGAAAGAGCTGTCGGTATAAAATCAATAAAGCATGTTAAGCGATCGCATGCCTTACCTGTTGGCGTATCATACGTAGAAATTTGACCCTCCAGTTCAGCAGGTACATGAACTAGCATTGGCACATGGACACCTTCATTCCATAAATTAATTTTGCCGCTTGGTATTCCATGACCGTTGTCTCCTACAAAAATAATTACGCTGTTTTCATATATATGGCTTTCTTTGAAGGCATCAATCATTTCGCCAAACATTCTATCCATAGAAGTCATTTTTTCATGATACTGTGCCCAAACTTCGTCGGCTTCCGGTGTTTTGAAGTGATAGCCTGGTATATCCATACTTGCTCGACACTGCTTATCTTCTTCTTTAAGCCTTGGCATGGTTGCTCTGTGCGCCGCCGTATTGTCTGTGTATCCATATTGAGACTGATGAGTACTTGCGTTAGTCTGTAGCATAAATACTGGCTTACCTTGTGCTCGATTAATTCGGTCCATTATGTCAGTAGCAAAAGTCGGCGTATCTCTAGAGCCAAATGGTATTTTGGCATCGTAGCCACCGGCTGGTGTTTCATCGAAGTTAAAGTTAAAATCCGTTTTACCGATTACAGTATAAAAACCAGCTTGTTGCATGTATTGGCCGAAATTTTTAATTTCTGCAGGCAAGTTATAAAAACTTCTATGATTACCTACTCCGGCTGTTGTACCATACAATCCGAGATTAAGCGATGTTCTAGCTGCTGAACAAACGGGAGCAGCAGAGTAACAATAATTAAATCGAATGTTTTCTTTTGCAAACTTATCTAAATTCGGTGTTTTGGCATTTGGATCACCATAACATCCTAAATTAGGGCATATATCTTCTGCTAAAATAACGATGAAATTGTACTTGTTCATAAAAAATCCTTTCTATAAATAAAATGGTATGTCATTAGTATATCATTTTTTAATCATTTTGTTAAGAGCTAATAGAAAATTTTTTAACCATTTTGTTAGGAGTTAATAGCGAATTTTATTTCTATATAAATTATAGCCATGAAATCTATTTTATAAACAAAAATATCTAAGTTATTGTCAGTTGAAGACTAAAGCACAAGTACAGGTTAAATGCTAAATGCAAAAAATCCTCTAAATTTTCTTAGAGGATCATAAAAAATTTTTTCAAAAGATGTTTAGATCTTTGATTTTTTGGCCTCACTTTAATTATGAGGCGCTTATGTAGCAGAAAATACCTGGTAATCCCTCGTTGGAAGGGCAGGTATTTTCTGTTGTGTTTTTTGATTGAGGGCTCATCTTTTTGGGCGGGTTTTTTTATGTAAAATCTAGCATCTTCTGTTCTTATCAGCGGTTTAACTACAATTAAACTTGCGCTAATAAATGATGAGCCAGTCGCTATGGCCGCCCCTGCGACACCTTTATTTAACTTAACTTTTGGTGAAGCTAACTGAAAGGCGGGCACCCTGCTCCACTTCCAGGGGAGCTGTCAGCGAAGCTGACTGAGGGGTTCTACAAGTTGTACTTACTTCGTTTTAATTTTTTATGGAGTGTGTTCCTTCATTAATCAATCCTTAATATAGAAGGTAAGCATTTATTTTTGGCTACTTTATAATAAATATAGTAGCATAATAATTTAATATTGTCAATTTTTAATGAGCAATAAATCTACAAATTATGTACTTAAATTTTTCCAAATAGCAACGAAAATCATGAATATTTTTCAATCTTATGCTAATAATTTTATTAAGGACGACAAAGAAAGGAAAGTGACATATAACATGAAAAAATCAGTAGGAGCAAATACATTTCTATTTAATACGCCGACGGTGGTAGTAGGAACATACGACATCCATGAGCGACCCAACATGATGACGGCGGCATGGGCCGGCGTGGTTAACTCTAGACCACCAATGATCTCGGTCTCACTTAGAGAGGCCACATACACTCACAGTGCTATACTGAGAAAAAAGGCATTTACAGTAGCAATCCCAAGTTCTAGCCAAGTAGCTGAGGTAGACTATTTAGGGGTAAAATCCGGCCGAGACGAAGATAAAATAGCTGCAATTCATTACACGGCTAAAAAAAGCGAAATAGTCGACGCACCATATTGCGAAGAATTTCCAGTAATCTTAGAATGCAGACTAGTTGAAAGCAAAGAATTAGGGCTACACACTATGTTTATTGGCGAAGTTTTAGACGTGAAAATCGATGAGATCGCTATCAAAGAAAATAACATTCCGGATTTAGAGCAAATTAAGCCATTTTCTTATTCACCCGGTGCCAGAGAATATTATTCTCAAGGAAACTTTTTAGGCAACGCTCACAAAATTTGGAAAACCTTAGAAGAGGATATAGATTACAATGAGGATCCAGCGATAGAGTTTCCGCATAAAAATATTGGCCCTGTTGTAGCTTTGTACCCAACTCCAGTGACCGTCGTCGGTACCGTGATCGATGGCAAAGTTAACTGGATTAATATTGCTCATATCGGCCTAATTAGTCATGATCGAATTATGTTAAGCATGAATCGTTCCCATTATTCTAATCATGGGATCATTATTAATGAGACTTTGTCCATTAATCTTGTTACCGAAGACATGCTTGTCTGGGCCGATTATGTTGGTGTCTACTCGGGTACAAAAACTGATAAATCAAAAGTTTTTGAATACTATAATGGCGAGCTGTCAAATGCTCCTCTCATCACAAAATCCCCTGTCGCCATGGAATGCCAATTAGTAGACACCTACTCTACCGAAGAACATGACAATTTCATCGTAAAACCTATCAACACCTATGTTCATAAAGATTGTTTAACCTTAGATGGTACTATAGATTATGAAAAGGTCAATCCGGTTTTATTTGAAATGCCTAATAAACAATATTTAAATATTGGTAAAGTAATCGGCAAATGTTGGGACAAATATAAAGCTGATAAAATATAAAATGTACTTTGCATTGGACCTTAGCCATAGCCTTCCTCTCCGAGGAAGGTGTCACGAAGTGACGGAGGGAGTTGAAGGAAGGTGGACGCGAAGCGGACGGATAGAGTAAGAGTGTAAGCGATGCACTTGATCTTACACTTCGCATTTTACCTCCTAAGATATTATAATAACGCTGCTATCTTTGTTACGGCTACATATATTTCCGATAATTTATACCAGGTCCCTTTACCGACTATTCCATCTGGAGTAAGATTAAATATTTGTTGAAATACTTTGATCGATTTTGCAGTGTCAGAACCGAAAACGCCATTAGATGGTACTTTCGGTATTAATGGATAACTGTTTGATATTCTATTTAATTGTTGCTGAATAACTCTTACTGGCGGACTATTTGCCCCTTGTTTTAACGGATATCCTGGGTATGATTCTGGATTTCCACTTACTTGCTTTGCTTCTTTAAATTCTATGTTCTTATAAAAACTTTTGAGGATTTCTTCTGCACTAAGTCCATCTCGTCCTAACTTCTCAGATCCCCATTGGGTCATCCAGCCTGGACAACTGACTTTTTTTCCATCGCAGTATTGGGTTAATAATGGTTGCGTTACGCCCGGCCTTCTTACATAAGTGTCGAAGTAGTCATCCACTACTTCAGATACCGTATCAAATATATTTCGGCCATAAGTAAATGCATGATCGTACGCCGTCGAGTTGGTTATCGTATAGTTTTTTCCCTTATTTCTATACCACTCTGTATATACTCGATTTAACGTGTAAGATACGATTGCTATTACGTTTGCTTTGATCGTTTCTCTCGGCCATGTTGGGTATATCTCCGAACTTGCTACGTTTTTTAAATAATCTTTATACGGTACGTTATAGTTTGGAGCCGAATTGTTGTTAGGAGAACCGGCATGAACTATGATATATTCGGGTATCATTACCTCGCTTAACACTACAAATCCGGTTGCTGTCATCTCTTTTATTTCGGATTCCGGTATCTTCGGCGGATAATCTCCAAATAATGTTGAAGGGCCGATTGATATTACATCTTCTGGTCCTCTTGTCATTTGATTGTTTTGGATTAAATTTATTGATCTACGTGTCATTTGAGATTCTCGTGTCATTTGATTTGTTGGGATTAGATCTACAGGTAAGATTGACTTTATACCTGAAAATATTTGCACTCCTTTGACTTCTACCGGTAGAAAATCGGGAGAAGTGATTTCTACATCGTATAGAGAATAAGGCTGTTTGTTATAATCTTCTTCTTCACTATATTTTTCCGGCGGTGCGTCTAAAGTTACTAACGGCGTAGCCCCTACAGAATCTGTATCATATTGAGCTATTTCTTTGTTGCCGGTTTCATTGAATATTTTCACTTGTACACCCTTTACTGGTATCATAGAACCTGTATCCGTGTTAGTCTTTGCCTGAATAACTAAACTACCCCCAACGGTTGTGTTGGTCTCATTATTTATTGAATGCATGTACATTTGCCTCAATCCTTTCTTTCATTTTAGTCAAGCCATCGATTCAAAATAATCTCTATAAAAATATATATGGATTCTAATCTATTGAATGCATGTATATTTCCTGTAATCATTTCTATTCTTTTAGTCAAGTCATTTATCCAAAATAATCTCTATAAATATATGTAGATTCTAATTTATATATGTAAGGACATCTATAACTTTTTTGATAGCTTATGCTTTTTCGATTGGACACGCAAACAAATTTTTTCGGTGCATATACTTTCAGTAGACTTATAAAGCCATGGAGGTTTTAGACATGTTATACTTTTCTTGCTTTTCTTACTTCAGTTCTATCACATCGTTTCCAAAACCGCTTACTGCTGAGGAGGAAATGTATTATTTGGATCTTTATTCTAAAGGAGATATGACAGCCAAGGATGTATTGATAGAAAGAAATCTACGATTAGTTGCTCACATAGTAAAGAAATATAGTAATATCAATAAGGAAATGGATGATTTAATTTCCATCGGTACTATTGGCCTTATAAAGGGTATAACGTCTTTTAAAGCAGAAAAAGGAACCAGGCTAGCGACATACGCAGCTAGGTGCATAGAAAATGAGATATTAATGAGTGTACGAGCTAGCAAAAAAGAGAATAAAGAGACTTCTCTTCAGTCACCTATCGGCACCGATAAAGAAGGAAATGAAATTTCTCTTCTAGATATACTCTGCATCGAAAACGATTCTATTTTCGAGCAAGTGGATCTAGGAATAGAAACAAATAAACTACATACGAAAATACAAGATTCCTTAAAACCTAGAGAAAAATTGATTCTTGTTCTTAGATATGGTTTAAATAATAAACCGCCTATGACACAAAGAGAGATTGCGAAAATGTTAGGGATATCACGTTCCTACGTTTCTAGAATAGAAAAAAAGGCATTAAAAAAACTCCTTACAGAACTAAACAAATAAGGAGTTTTTTTATTATATTATATTTGTATTACCTTTTAGATTATCTTTTGTATTTTCATCTGCATTGAAATTACTTTTGGCTAAACCGGCTAACATTTGTTACATTCATCTACATTTAGATTACTTTTGATTAGACATAGAAGTTTCCACTAAACTAGAGAAAGCACTTGGATCGTTAATGGCTAAATCGGATAACATTTTTCTGTTAATATTTATTTGAGCATTCTTTAATCCACTCATCAATTTACTATAAGAAGTACCGTTTATACGGGCCGCAGCATTGATTCTAACAATCCAAAGCTTTCTGAATTCCCTTTTTCTTTGTTTTCTGCCTATATAAGAATAGTTTAGAGACTTCATTACCGCTTGTTTTGCTGTTCTAAACTGTTTGGATTTCGCCCCTCTATAACCTTTCGCAAGCTTCAATACTCTATTTCGTCTTTTTTTGGTAGCA
>MDSO01000040.1_pt1 | contig 24348 bp, 21 predicted proteins | sample 1005691 | NCBI WGS metagenome assembly MDSO01 (sample SAMN05526595, study PRJNA338239) | gut metagenome | isolation source: stomach gut content | host: Acanthurus sohal | place: Saudi Arabia: Red Sea | collected 2011-04 | reverse complement strand
TCAAGATATGTGCGAGAGATTAGGGATCAGTAAAACAATGCTACCGAAAATATATGAATGTAGCGAAGTAGTGGGATCTCTAACCGAGCAAGCAGCAAAAGAATGCGGACTAAAAGAAGGTACTAAAGTAGTAGCTGGAGGCCTAGATGCTGCATGTGCAACGTTGGGCGTAGGAGTTATAAATAATGGACAGACGCAAGAGCAAGGCGGTCAAGCTGGCGGAATGAGTATTTGTGTAGATACCTACCAAGCAGATCCGAAATTAATACTAAGTAATCATGTCGTACCGGGAAAATGGCTACTACAAGGTGGTACAACGGGCGGCGGTGGAGTAATGCGCTGGGTTGAAAGAGAATTAGGAGATCGTGGAGCAGCAAAAGAAAAGGGTGTTAGTTCATTTGATTATTTGAATGATTTAGCGAGAGAAGTTCCGGCCGGGTCAGAAGGGGTAACATTTTTACCGTATATGGCTGGAGAAAGATCGCCGATATGGAATCCGTATGCTAAAGGAGTATATTACGGATTAGATTTCAGCAAAACGAGAGGGCACATGGTTCGAGCCTCAATGGAAGGGGTAGCATATTCATTGAAGCACAATTTAGATGTAGCCGAGGAGGCTGGAGCTAAAGTTAAAGAATTAGTAGCAACGGGCGGATCTGCGAATTCATTATTATGGACACAAATAAAATCCGATATAACCGGAAAAGATATAATAGTACCGGCTTCAGATGAAGCGACTCCTTTAGGAGCGGCTATATTAGCTGGAGTAGGTGTTGGAATTTATTCTGATTTTGAATCAGCCATAAAAGAATGTGTATCGATAAAAAGAATTCATTCTGCAAATAAAGATAATGAACGAGTGTACGAACAAGGATTTTTGAAATATCTTAAAATTTACGATTTATTGAAAGAAATGATGGAAGAGCAAAATTAAAGCTTGTCTTGTTAATTAGCTATTTATGGATATAAATCAAATCCGATATAACCGGAAAAGATATAAAAGTACTGCTTTCAAATGAAGCGACACTTTTAGGAACGGCCATATTAGTTGGAATAGGTGTGGGTATTTATTCTGATTTTGAATTGGTCATAAAAGAATGTGTATCGATAAAAAGAATTCATTCTACGAATAAAGATAATGAACAAGGATTTAAAAAATATCTAAAAATATCTTAAAATTTACGATTTATTGAAAGAAATGATGGAAGAGCAAAATTAAAACCTGTTTTGTTCATGAACCTGCATTGTTAATGAATTTGCATTATTAATGAGTCTGCGTTGTTAATAAGTCTGCATTGTTAATGAAGGTTAGGCAAAATAGAGCAAAATTAAGCAAAATAGGAAGGATGTTAATAATATGAAAGCAGCCGTAGTTACCGCAAATGAAGTTGTTGAATATCAGGATTATCCGGAGCCAGAAGTTTCTGAAGGAATGGTGAAAATTAAAATAAAAGCATCTGGAATTTGTGGATCGGACATTCCGAGAGTGCTACACAACGGAGTACATTTTTATCCGATTGTGCTTGGTCATGAATTTTCAGGTGATGTAGTGGAGATCGGAGAAGGTGTAACCAAAGTAAAGGTTGGAGATAGAGTATCCGGTGCACCATTGTTACCATGCTTAACGTGTGAAGACTGTCAGCATGGGAATTATGCTTTATGTAAGAAATATAGTTTTATTGGATCGAGAAAACAAGGTAGTAATGCTGAATATGTGGTGATACCAGAAAGAAATGCAGTACCGTTTGATGCTAGCATATCATATGAGCAAGGAGCCATGTTTGAGCCATCTACAGTGGCGTTGCATGGATTATTGCAAAACGATTATAAGGGTGGAGAAAAGGTAGCTGTACTTGGCGGAGGCACAATAGGTATATTTACTATGCAGTGGGCCAAAATATTTGGGGCGGCCGAAGTAGTTGTATTCGATATCAGTGATCAAAGGCTTGAGTTAGCGAAAAGAATGGGCGCTACAAAGACCTTTAACACTTTAAAAGAAGGATTTATGGAAGAAGTGGATGAATTTACCGAAGGTAAAGGTTTTAAATATGTATATGAGACAGCGGGCCAGGTGGCGACGATGTATATGGCATTTGAGTTAGCGAGCAACAAGGCGAACCTATGTTTTATAGGGACACCGCATGTGAACTTGACATTTACACCGAAGATGTGGGAAAATATGAATCGTAAAGAATTTAAACTTACGGGATCCTGGATGTCGTATAGTGCACCATATCCTGGTAAGGAGTGGGATTTGACAGCACATTATTTTAAAACCGGACAACTAAAGTTCGATCCAGAGTTTATAGCAGAAAAGATACCGATGGCGCAAGCGCAAGAAGCCTTTATGTTGTTCAAAGAACCTGGGCGAGTTAAGGGTAAAGTTTTGCTAGTGAATGAATAATGATTTCGATTCAGAATTTATACTAGAAAAGATTCCGATAGCTTGAGCGGAGAAGCCTTTATGCTGTTTAAAGAACCTAGGATGGTTAAGGGTAAAGTTTTGCTAGTGAATGAATAATTACGAATGAAAAACGAATAACTACAAATGAAAAATGAATAACTACAAATGAAGAATGAATAAATACAAATGAAGATGAAGAACAAGGAAAATTTAAAATTTAATCGTTTAAAGGAGATTAATGAATAATGGAAGTAATCGCACAACATCTTATACCGAAAAGAAAATTATACAATGGTTTTGAGATACCAGCAATTGGGATGGGGACATTTGGATCCGATAGATATAATAGTGAACAAGTATCGGCGGCGGTAAAAGGGGCTATAAAGGTAGGATATAGATTATTCGACTGTGCTGCATGCTATCAAAATGAAGCCGAAATAGGTAAAGTATTTACGGAGGCTATCGAAGAAGGATTAGTAACAAGAAAAGATCTTTATATTACAACAAAAGTGTGGAACGACATGCATGGAAAAGGAGACGTATTAATTTCATGTGCTAAGAGTTTAAAAGATTTACAATTGGAGTATATAGATCTATTCTTTGTACACTGGCCATTCCCTAACTATCATGCACCAGGTTGTGACGTGGATTCTAGAAACCCTGATTCAAAACCATTTAGTGTAGAAAGATTTATGAAAACTTGGCAACAATGTGAAAAACTAGTAGACATGGGTCTTGTAAAATCAATCGGTATGAGTAATATGACTATAGCAAAACTTAAGGCTGTATTACCTCTATGTAGAATTAAGCCGGCAGCTATAGAGATGGAGTTACATCCATGTTTCCCTCAACCAGCATTGTTTAATTATTTGAAGGGGCAAGATATTTTACCGATAGCGTTCTGTCCAATAGGATCTCCTGAACGTCCAGAGAGAGACACTACAGAAACAGACATCACGGATATTAATGAAGTAGAAATCCAAACTATAGCTAAAAACCATAACATTCACCCTGCTGTTGTTTGCTTAAAATGGGCTGTTCAGCGTGGTCAAGTGCCAATTCCATTTGCTACAGAAGAGGCGTTCTATACTAGTAACTTAAAATGTGTAACCGAAGATCCGTTAACAGAAGAAGAGATGAAAATAATAGAAGGATTAGACAAAGATAATCGTTTAATAAAAGGTCAAGTCTTCTTATGGGAAGGTGCTAATGATTGGCAAGATCTTTGGGACGTAGATGGATTTATAGTGCAATAATAAAAATGGGTTGTTGCATTAACAACACCAAAAATCAGAAAACGAGCGCTCAAAAAAGAGTAGCTCGTTTTTTCGTGTGTAAAGGTCAAGTGCTAAAAGCAAGTGTGCCAATTCTTTTATTTTAAAAATTGAAGGATAATACTCTTCTTCTGTTATCTAACGACAGATCTCTGCGACAGCTCCCATAGAAAACAAAATTGAGGGGAAGCGGTGCCTCCCTCCGGGAGGGAGGTGTCAGCGTTAGCTGACGGAGGGAGAAAGTGTGCATACAAGATTTTGTTGCTTTCAAGTAAATTGTAAATTTTGCAAGTTTTCATCGTCTTTCTGCATCCAGAATTTAATATTTGGAATTGTTAATGTGACAGCCTCTGTCAGTGAAGCTGACTGAGAGGTTATAAAAAAATATTGCAGTTATAAAAAGAGATATGATCTAATATAATAGATCAGCGAAAAAATATTTTAACTTTATTTTGGAAAAAATTTAGGGAGGAAAAAGATGATCATATTATTATATGTAGTATTTATCAGTCTAGGCTTACCAGATGCTCTACTAGGCACAGCATGGCCAGTAATGCAAACAGAATTTGGAGTAATAATATCCTACATGAGTATATTAAGTATAATCGTATCGTTAGGAACGATAACATCTAGTTTATATTCAGATATGATAACAAAAAAGTTTGGGGTAGGAAAAGTAATAGCGGCCAGTGTATTGTTATCTGCAATATCGATATTTGGATATAGTTTAGCGGAATCATTTTGGATGATGTGTATCATATCAATACCATATGGATTAGCGGCCGGAGCGATAGACGCAGCGGTGAATAATTTTGTGGCCTTACATTATAAGTCAGCACAAATGAGTTGGTTACATTGTTTTTGGGGAGTAGGAATATCGATTAGCCCGTACATAATGAGATTCGCATTTATTAATACAGATAACCATGTAACTGGATATAAAGTAGGATATGGAATAGTAGCATTGATTCAGATAGCAATTTTTATAATAGTTTGGTTAGCGCTACCTGCTTTTAAAAAGATGGTGGTCAAATCAGATATACCAGAAGTAAGAGAAAATGGAGAACAAAAAGGATCGGTAGAAACATTTAAGATAAGAGAATTGTTAAAAATAAAAGGTGTAAAGTTGATATTAGTAGCATTTTTCTGCTATTGTGGAATAGAAATGATGGTTGGAGCATGGGCGAGTAGTTATTTTGTTAATGCCAAAGGGATATCGGTAGAAGTTGCGGCAAAGTTTACGTCATACTTTTTTATCGGAATAACAGGTGGAAGATTTGTAAGTGGATTTATAGCAAATAAATTAGGTGATCGTAGAATGATAATGTTAGGTGAAACATTGATGTTAATTGGCTGTCTAATGTTATTTTTCGATGCGACTACGTTAATAGGTTTATTGGTTATTGGTATAGGATGTGCGCCTGTATATCCATCGATAATACATTCGACACCAGATAATTTTGGAAAGAAATATTCGCAAGCGATAATAGGATTAGAAATGGCGGGTGCGTATACGGGTTCATTGATAATGCCAGCGATCTTTGGAGCTTTAGCTGGATTAATCGGCGTACAAATTTATCCGATATATGCGTTAGTGTTAGCTATATTATTAATAGTAAGTACTGTTATATTTCATAAAAATGTGAAAGCATAAAAAGTTAAAAGTAAGTTAAGTCTCTGATGTTGGAAATAAAATCTAGCGAGGAGGTTTTTTTGATCTGGAGGTGTCAGCGAAATAGCCTCCTTCTCCGAGGGAGGTGTCACGAAGTGACGGAGGGAGTTAGAGGGAGAAAGCGTAACTTTTAGTTGTAGTTACTCATGTGAGTTGAAGAATAATCAATTACCAAAAGTAGCCAACTTGTTAGTTTGCTGCATTCAAACTGCAATAATTCCTATTGCAATTAAAGCTATTTTGCTACATAATCATTATGTATATATGATAGATTGATTATAGCATATAAATGAATGCTTGTCTATAACAAGATAGTAACATGATAATTTCAAGAATAAGTTGTATTCGGATGAGAATAGAAAAGCCAATCAAAAAGTTTAAATTCTGATCAGCTTTTAGTTTTGACTAATTTTTATCCAAAAAAGGTTTTGCTACATGACGAATGAAGAAGTCGATAAGAGGACCCATAAAAAATGCAGTTATAATTGTACCGATATTTAAAATAGCTATGATTTGAGAAAAGGATTGGCCAGCGACTAAAAAAATAGTAAGGCCGATGATGACGCAACAAGAATCGGTGATTATTCTACAGTATTTAAAAGGGAGAAGTTTCCACTTATTAGCCATGATTAAGGAGACAGCATCATAGACTGATACACCAAGATCGGAAACAAAATATAAGGATGTAGCGAAGCACAAGATTATGATTGCTATTATGAGTAAGATTACTCGATTTAGGATAGACATATCTGGAAATAGATTTAGAAGAGAGATATGACTGAAATCGATTATGTATCCGAGCAAGAACCAGTTGACAAATGTGGTTATACCGATATATTGCCTATCAAAAATTAATACAAATATAAAAAATATTACGCTTACAAGAGCAAACAATGTTCCGAAATTTATTGGTATAGCAACATTTAAGCCGGCCATTAAAGTTTGATATGGGTCGATACCAAAGGCGGCCCGTTTAAACATACCGACAGAAATACCAACCAAAATAATTCCGATAACAGACATACTGATTCTTTTAGTTCTTTTTTCCATTTATAACGCTCCTTTTTTCTGTTCTTCGATTTAGTATATTTTAAAACTTGGTTATTTAGAAGTATTCTATTTCAATATCTAAACCCACCGATCCTTAATATAGAAGATAAGCATTTATTTTTGGCTGGGATTTATTCGTCAGCTCCCTTTTAACTAATACCCCTGTTAGCAAAGCTGACTTAGGGGCACTACAAGTTGTGCTTATTTCGTTGTGACTTTAGTGTATTTTAAAGTTGGTTATTTTAGAAGTTTTCTATTTCTTCACGGACAACTTTAGTCCATTTATCGATAGCGGCAGGATCCTTACCGATGGTGTGAGCATCTTTTAGAGTGATGTCGAAGGTGCAATGGTTATCCCGGAAGATTTTGAAATTTTCTCTCATAGTATTTCTGGTACGGGTTTCATCGAAGCCGTAGGTTACGGCATCAGCAGGGTGAGGTCGCCAGGATACAACGTAATCAGAGCCAATTTGTTCGGCACATTTTTGAGTATTGGAAAAAGGAGTAACGGCTATACGGCGCAAATTTTTAAGAGTTTTTATAATATCTATTTTTTGAGTCATATCTTCGCAGCAGCCATAGGAGGCTAGGCCGAATTTTTCGGTAATAGGCTTTTGATAATCGAATAAGAATTCTTTAAACATGGCAGGGCCAACGCCGGTGTATTCTTGAGCAGCAGTAAAGATCCAAAGGTCTTTGGTGGAGTTTACAGGTTCTATTTTAGATCTATTGGCTAGACCGGTTGAGTAAGGCATGGCTTGGTTGATAGTGTTTATAGAAGAGAAACCGCCGGCTTGCTCAGTGAGATCCAATTGTCTGAGGATAGAATCACGCATGAAGGCTAAAAGATCATGTAGCCATTCAGGATCGTCATAGAAGTCGATCATTAATTGTTCTAAACCACGCATTTGGGTTAACATGGTACAAATATCTGCTTCCCATGGACCGGCGAAAGGCGTTGCTCTGTTGACAGCTATAGGGATGCTGTCGCCTAATAGATCATACATAGTATCGAATTTTTTTTGGGTTTCTAATTCGTCGACGGTGTAGTCAGTAACATACATTTTTTTAACGTCTTCTAATTCTAAAATAGATGGATTAAAACTTTTGGCACCAGCTGGACCTACATGGTGACCAGATAAACTGCATGGTATTCCCCAAAGGCTATCCTTAGACCTAGCTACAGCAGCGTTGATATTGATGTATGGTTCTATTATGTAGTCGTCTGGAAGGCTCATTCTGTAACGGTTTAATAAAAATTCTCGTTCTAATCGCCTAAGCACTGGAGTATCGCATTTTAAATCTTTGGCTAACAAAATTTCATGGAATGGTATGGATCGGATATACAACAAAGGTTTGCCACTCCAGTTTAAATCATTATGCTTTGTCCAAGCTGCCCTTCTGCTGTCCATTATGTCGCTGGTAGCATAATTATAAGTTTCTCTAGCAAGTTCACGTAAATATTTTTTTTGATCCAACATATAAAAAATTCCCCCTTATGGAAATAAATGTTTGGTATGTTATTACAATATAAATATAACAAAAAAAATATATTTTTGCAATGAAAATATTGTACACACTTTGTCCAATAATGCATAAAATGTATTATAACCTAAAATTTTAGAAAGGGGGAAAACTCAATGCGTATAGTTTTAGATGCGGGACATGGTGGTGTAGATCCAGGTGCTATAGGCCAAGCCGGCTTAAGAGAATCTGAAATAGTTTTGACGATTACATTAAAATTAGCTCAACTGTTAGAGTCAGTGGGTATAGAAGTTATTTTAACACGTACAACAAACCAATATATATCATTAGAAGAAAGAGTGAGAATAGCCAATGATTCGAAAGCAGATTATTTTATAAGTATTCACGCAAATTCTGCAACAAATAAATTGGCTAGTGGAGCAGAGACATATGCATATTCAAAAGTAGGAAAAAGTTATATTCTAGCCTTAGATGTTCAGGAAGACTTAATTAAAAGTACAGGATTTTTAGATAGAGGAGTAAAAACTGCTAACTTTGCAGTATTACGAGAAACGGATATGCCAGCTATTTTAGTTGAGATAGGATTTTTATCAAATGCACAAGAGGAAAGTAAACTTTCGAATAAAGAATTTTTAAATAGAATTGCTATGGCTATATATAATGGGATAGCACAATATTTAAATTTGGAGATAAAACAGCAGGTAGACGAGGTAGCGGCTATTAAGCAGTTGGTACAATTAGGAATTATATCCCAAATGCACGATGTAAATGAAAAGTTAACATGGGGACAATTTGCAACAATAATATTACGGGTTACTAACATGGAGGACAATTGACAATAATCGTGTTACAACCGATCAACAAATAAAAGAAAAGACTTGATTTTTGCATTAATTTATATTAACTTCATTAAGAGATATTAAAATAAATACAAAAGAAAAAATAAGAAGGAGGTTTTGATACATGGTAATGGATGAATTTAGAGAAGCTAGAGCACAAATAAAGACAGCACCCTTTAAAGTGAAGGTAGATTATTATTGGTACTATTACAAAGTTCATGTAATAACAACAATAGCGCTGACATGGTTTTTTGGCAGTATAATCTATAATTATGCGACTCAACTTCCGGTGGCTCTAAATGTAACAACGATAAATGCTCTTGAACAAGAAGATATCACCGATAAGTTTGTAGAAGACTTTGCACAGTATTTTGGATTATCTACTGAGGAGTATGATTACGAGTTTGATGCAACCACAATGCTAGACCATGAACATCAGGATATGCATTATGTGGCTGGCCAACAAAAGTTAATTAGCTTAATTGCTTCGAGGGCCATAGATGTTTTTGCAGCAGATAGTTTTACTTATTTAACAATGATTGGTACAGGGATGTACATGGATTTGAATGAAACTTTTTCGGCTGAAGAATTAGAATTATATAAGGATAATTTATTTTATGTTGACAAGTACTTATTGGACAATCCGGATATAGCCGCCAGCATGCCGGATGAAGAGTTAGCCAAAATTGATCCAAATAAACCAGAAACGATGGAAAATCCGATACCAATAGGGTTAACAGTGCCAAAAGATTCGGTTTATATGGATGGTTATAGATTTATTCATGATGACATGATAGTGGGTATTGTAATAAATAGCGAAAGAATAGATTCGGCGAAAATTTTTATAGATTATATCATGCAAAATTAAGATATGAAAAAGAGTTTAATAATAATTTTACTCATTTGTGTATGTATATTATTAAATAAAAATCAGCTAGGGGAAGTTATATTCGCAAAAAATGCAGAATATAGGCTTCCTCTTTCTGTTTTGGAAAAGCCGGGGGATAGTTTTAAAGCTTATAATATGGATACAGAAAAAGTAATTTTAAATAACAATATATTAAAGTTAACAGAAGGTTTTATACTGGAAAATACTTATTTAAACTATATAAGTTATGTAAGTAATCCAACGAATTTATTATATAAGGTTTATGAAAATAATCAATATATAGTTTTTTCATATGTTGGAGATATAACAAAAACTTATATTGTCAATAAAGTAGAAAAGACCGTAAATACTCCTTTATTAAATGATATTGTATCTAGGCCGATGTATATATCCCAAATATTAATAAGAGATGATGTATTGGTTTTGGGTGGTTATGAAGTAAGGAGTAGAGTTTATAGCGTTTATTATATTTCTTTGCTAGATTTTAATGTAGTAAAAAAGATACGGATAGATAGTGAAAGTGAACAACCAAGTAAGTATGATTTTATTATTAATGAAGAGTTAGAGGTAATAAAATTTTCTAAGCTATTAGAAAAAATGGGTCAAGAAGAGAGTAAAGTAAAGCAAGAGGAAATAGAAATCATTCAGTATGATGAGCTATTGTATATTTTGGCGCAAACCGAAGGAAAATTTAAATCATGCTTATATATCTATGATATAGCAACCGGATCTCTGTTGTACGCATATGGTTTTTTCGAAAAGGTGATCGGACTAGTGTTTTGAGAATTATAAAAATAAAAAAATATAGAGCATACAATTACTTCTGATGTATGCTCATTTTATTGTTACTATGTTAATAAACAAAGATAAGGGATAATAAACAATCTGAAAAGATAATTAATATTTCATGCTATAATCTATTATATATTTTTCGAGTTTGTTTTGAACATTAACGTCCATGTCTTTAAACATCACTCTGTAAATATATTGATTATTATTTAACTTATCAACTTGTTCTAAAATTTTTGCTTTAGTAGTAAATCGACTATTGTGAAAACTGAAAGTTATGTAGATGTTTAGAGGTGGCTTCATTATGGTATTACTTATAAATTTAAGTCCTCCGGCTGAGATATCTATAGTTGTACCTTTTATGGGCGTAGGTTTAACCTTAGAATTTTTTTGTGCTACTATTATTATAGTAACAGGTATAGCAACGTCTTGACGAAAATGATTTCTTGGTCTTTTTTGATGTATAGGGGAAGCAAATTGAGTAGCGTAAAAATGCACATCATCTTGTAGTATTTTCTTTAAAACTAAAATATTAGAAGCAAACGTTGAATGGCTCGTTAGCATATTTATAGCGTATTTTTTAGTTACAGCAAGATTTAATTGACTTTGATATAATTCGAGTAATAAGTTGTTATCTTGCCAATTGACTATTTTTACGCCATATGAGTCATGTTCATCTGTTAATTTTACCCGCAAGTTGGAATCTAGTAAAATGATAGATTGATAAGTATATATACTTTTTTCAACAGCAAGTTCTTTGTTAGATGTCATTAATAAAACCTCCTTATATTAGTATTGTGAGAGTGTAATAGGTTTTGTTTGGATAGATTAAAAAAGTGATAGATGATCAGCTAGAATATTTTAAAAATTGCAAAGCTGCTTTTTCAGGAAGCGGTTTACTAACAATATAACCTTGAATGATATCACATTGAGATTCAATTAAATAATTTAATTGAATGATATCTTCTACGCCTTCAGCAATGACTTCTAAATCCAGTTCATGGCCTAAGTTGATAATGTGATTCACAAGGTTTTTTCTATCGCTACCAATATCATCTACAAAACTTTTTTCGATTTTTAAAATATTAATGGGGAAATTTTTTAAATATGTTAAAGAGGAATAGCCGGTTCCGAAGTCATCCAAGGCAATAATTATACCCATATCTTGTAGTTCTAATAATTTGTTAGCATTGCTGCTTATATCCTTCATTAAAATTGTTTCGGTAATTTCGATATGAAGTTGCCTAATGTTTACCTTTGTTTTTTCGATTATAGTACGTATGGCAGCTATAAAATCTTTTTGGGTTATCTGAATAACAGATATATTAATGGCGACGTGTACGTCATGAAAACCTTGTTGATTAAGAAGATTAATGAAGTTGCAAGCCTCTTCGATAACCCAAGTACCGATGGGGACCATTAGGCCGGTTTCTTCTGCATTATTAATGAACTTAATTGGTGGGAGAACTCTTCCATCCGGTTTAACCCAACGAATTAGAGCTTCGAAACCTCGTATTTTTTTAGTCTTAACATCTACTTGTGGTTGATAATACAAGACAAATTCACTATTTTTGATTCCTTCGCGTAGTGCACTTTCCATATACATTTTTTCTAGCACGAGCTGTTTAAAACTTGGATGATAAAAGGTATAATTTTTTTTCCCTTCTGCTTTAATACGATGCATGGCGATATCAGCATTGTTTAGGACATCCTCAAATGTATTTCCGTCTTTAGGATATAAAGCTATACCAGCACTGTAAGATATTGCAAAGGATACACCGTTATTTATGAAAGGTTCATTAAAAATATCGGTTAATTCCGTCATAAAAGTTGTAATTTCTTGACTATTTTTAAAATTTTCTATTAATATTAAAAATTCATCTGAAAAACATCTACCTACTGTGAAATTATCTCTAGGGATTATAGATATTCTGTTTATGATTTCATTTAATACTACATTGCCAAAGCTACGACCAAAAGAATCATTTATGGATTTGAACTCATCTAAATCAAAGTATATAAATGCAAAATTGTGATTTTTATTATTATTAAAATACTTTAAAAAATAATGTTTATTTGGACTGCCCGTTATAGCATCATACAAAAGACTTAAGGGTAGCTCGTCAACGTTTTTTTCGTCATTAAGAGGTTTACTTATAAAGTTGTATTTTTTTATATCTATAGCGGAGATATCTATATCACCGGTTTTGGTGTTTTTGTCTAAAGTACAAACTGTATAGATGAAGTCATTATCTATAGACTTAAAAGTTATATCTATACTACTTTTGTTTTTTATTTGTAAAATATGACTTAAAAACATTTGTGGATTTTCGGTATTTTTATAAAAAATTATATCTTGAATATTCTTCTTATTTTTCTCACTTATACCTAATCTATTTTGAGCATATTGATTAAGTAAAAGGATATTACCATTTCGATCGATTTTTAAAGACATGACTTTTTTAATTGCACTGTCTTTGTCTATCATTTCATTTCCTCCTAGCGTAATTTTTTTAGCAAAAAAGGTAGAGTATTTATTTAGTATATGTTAAAAAATAAGTTCTGTAAACTAGTTTGATCAATATTTAAGTAACTCGTACCCTTTTAACTTTAAATAGAACAAAGCTTTGATTAGTCTATATAGTATATAATTTTTTGGATATTAACATTAAATACTTTAGCTAAACAAAGCTCTGAACCTACATCATAAGATTTACTTCTAATGATTTGGATATTTGGTTGAAATGAGTTTAAAGAAGGTTTATTGATAACCACAGCTATATCACCGGTAGTAAGCTCTACTAAAGTATTAGGTTCATAAACATTAGTATTCTCTCTGAATACTTCTAAGTATCCGGGATCTAAAGTGTAAGTTTTCTTAACGAAATCGGATTCTAATTGTAAGCAATTATCTCTAAAGTTCATTTTAGAGTTATAGTAAGTTTCAATAATAGTAATAATTCTGGCACCTGTAGGAATAGCTTCTCCTTTAAGTTGATTTGGATAACCAGAACCATCATAAAGTTCTTCGTGGGCTAAAATGATATTTAAAACATCATCCGGCAAATTATAATTCTGCTTTAAATATTCATAAGCTTTTTTAGGATGATGTTTATTAGTTTCGCCGTTTATCCATTTTATGCTAGGAGTTACTAAAGCTACATCTTTTAATAAAGCGGCCAGGCAGACAGCGGCCGCAGCTCTAGGTTTTAGGCCTAATTTTAAAGCGAATAAAGTACTGATCATTGCGACACAAATTATTTTTTCTTCCATTACATTACCTTCTATTTTTGCGTCTTCATAAACTAGTTCTAAATTATTTTGATTGGAATAGTAGTATTGGACTATTTCGTTTACAAGTTCAATGGCAGAAATTAGAGTTTCATTATTAGAAACTCCTAATGCGACATTAGCTATCATTTTTTTTAATATAGAAATTTTACTCATCATATGGTCTGAATTAGCCATATATTTTGTTGGAGTATCACAATAACAATATTGATCTGTGATATAAACAGAGGAAATCTTAGCTTTCTTAAGTTCAGAGAGATTAGATTGATTAAGTATAGTATTTTTAGCCAAAACAAGTTGGCCTGCTTCATTAAAAACATCTAAGGCTAATTTACTATCTGCTCTAAGTTTAACAATGGGTACAATTCTCATAATATACACTCCTTTACATAAAAGGGCGTAAAGCCCCTTCATTTATGGGTGGGATACAAGTCCAATAAACTTTTTTTTAATTTTGTATAAAAAGTTATTAAGGTGGTTATAATTGAAATAACAACTGAATATAGACGGTTGCAACAAGTAGTCATTTGTTACTTAAAATGTTCAATGCACGTTGTACGGTTAATAAACTAAAACAACAGCGTCTTGAAACGGGCGTTATACTATCGCTAATTAGTTCGTTGGAACTATTGATAGTGAAAGTATTAGGGAAACTATATTAGTGTATATATTCTCTCGAGATATATAAGAAAGTTAATCAGTACTGAAGAACCCCATTCCTTTAGGAGTGGGAGTTTCAGTAAGTGAATTTAATTAATTATTATAATAATATATTTATATACCGTTACTTTAATTTATAGCACAAAAGTTAAATAAATATAATAAAGATAATAATAAAAAATAGATTAAGAGTTCTTAAAATTTTTATTTTTAGTATGTTTATTTGCTAATTGATAGCGTTGAGCTAATAATATGTCACAACATAATTTTTCTTGTTCTATAAAATTTATATCGACAAAACTAGCCCGATATATATAGCAATTTTCTGATTCATTTTCAAAGTGTATTAATAATTTACAGGCTAAGTGATACTCAGAATCCATTAGTGTAAATTTAGCATAAATAATAGATTCGGTTTCAAGATGATCGGAATACATAAAGCGTATGCCACCAGCCGATATATCTAAAGTAGAAGTGTGAATGATAGTAAAATCTGAATCATTAGGAGATTGTTTAGAATACTTGGATTGCTCAAAAGACTTAGAAGGTTCAAGAGGCTTAGGAACATAAATTTCTACATCTAAAGAGATTTGCAATCTAAAAAAACTTCTTTGTTCAACTGGGTGGACAGGTGAAATTAATTCAGTAATATAAAAAGACTGAAGTTTTTGAACAACTTGTTTTTTAATACTAATACTAGCGATAAATTCTAAATCATCAGCTTTAATTTTTAGTATATATACTTGATTAGTAGAGATTAAATTTTTGGGGTCAAATGATAATATAATGGACTGATTTTCCCAAGACATAATCTTACCTAGGTAAGCATTTTCTTCGTTTATAAGTTCTATTTTTAGTTTAGTTTTTGAAAGGATAGTACTCCTCCAAATAGCAATACTAGTTAAAAGCTCTTCTTTACGCAATTCTTGAATTTTTTGACGTTTGGCAGCAAGCTCCAATATATTATTTTCACCAACTGATAATTTTGACGACATAGTAACTACTCCTTTTGATTTTTAAGATAACAATAGATAGCCTTCTATTAATATACTATTTTTTTTTGATAAGTTGGTGACAGTATTTGAAAAAGTTTTTAAAAATGTATAAAAAATAAAAACGTCTACAAAGATAGATATGAGGACAAAATTATAGATTCGAATGCAAGTTAATAAATTCATGTTTTAGTTGATGATAGATCTCATGAAAAGATAAATCATATTCTAAAGAAATTTGTTTCACATCATCGTATTCCGGATAAAAATATTGAGAATCATTATGGGTAGCAATTTTAACTCTGCATGGACCAAAACGGGTATCTAGTGTTTTAACCTCACGAGTTAAAATAGTGCGTTCCACGACATGTTTTCTAATTCCAATAGTAGAAAGATGTTTAAAAATAAAATCCTCGACTTCTTTAATTTTATTTCTGGAACATAAAATAGATAATTTAATGGCTGGCCTATTTTTCTTCATCTGAATGGGGGTAAAATAGGCATCATTAACACCTAAAGTAAATAATTGTTCAAGAACGAAGCCGAGGTTTTCGCTACTAGAGTCGTCTACATTGGTTTCTAGTAGCCAAATATTATCTTTTAGATTATCTTTTTGATTATCTTTTAAAGTTCTTTTTTTTTAGGTTCTTCTATTAGCATAGTGCGAAGAATGTTAGCATTAGGGAAATCCTTGTGACCTACGCCAATACCAGTTTTGACAATATGGAATTCTTCTGGTACAGAATCTATATTTACTAAAGCGGCTAAGACAGCGGCACCGGTTGGAGTAACCAATTCACTTCTAGTTTCAGTAATGCGGAGTTTTAAGCCACTTTCTTGAAAAATATTTACGACAGCGGGAACAGGAACAGGCATGATTCCGTGGGCGCATTTTACGAATCCGGTTCCTTCGTAGACAGTAGAGGTTGCGACTTTAGTAATGTTTAGATTATCGATGCAAACAGCAACGCTGACGATATCTACAATAGAATCTACAGCACCGACTTCATGAAAATGAACTTCATCGACAGATTTATTATGAGCTTTTGCTTCTGCACGGGCTAAAATGTTAAAAATTTTTGAGGCCAAAGCTTTTGCATTTTCAGTAAGTTGACTTTCGCTAATAATCTCCAAAATTTCCTTAAGGTTACGGTGATGGTGAGAGCAATGCTTACTATCCTGTTCATCATGGCTAAGCTCAGGTTCTTCTGATAGATCTTGGCCGGCTTCAGAAACATGATGGTAATGACAATTTTCAGATTCTTCTGAGTGAGAATTATCCATAAGAACAACATTAAAACTAGTTCCGAAAATACCGTATTTATCTTTGGTATCTATTTCTAATTTATAGCCGTCAATGTTTAAGCTATCTAAAGCATTTAATAAGGCATGTTTATCAGCTCCAAGATCTAATAAACTAGCTACGCTCATGTCTCCGCTAATTCCGCTAAAGCATTCAAAATATAATATCATGTTATTTAGTCTCCATTCTTTTTTATATTGAAAAAATACTATACATAAAATTAAGTTTATATAGTTGAGCCTATAATTTTATTGCTGATATGATTATATAGGTTGGGCTATATTTTGGTTGCTAATCTATTAATTTGTGTAGCCAAATAACCAGCGCCAAAACCGTTATCAATATTTACCACGCTAATTCCTTCAGCACATGAATTTAACATGGTTAGTAAAGCTGAAATTCCATTAAAGCATGCACCATATCCAATAGACGTGGGCACAGCTATGACTGGTTTATCGACCATTCCGGCCAAAACGCCGGGTAAAGCACCCTCCATGCCGGCTACGGCTATAATGCAGTTGGCCTTATTGATTTCTTCTATCTTAGAAAATAAGCGATGGATTCCGGCGACACCGACATCATAAATTCTAAGGACTTGGCTACCGAAAAATTCGGCTACTTGTGCTGCTTCTTCGGCCACCGGTATGTCGGTAGTACCACCGGTGCAAACAGCTATTAAACCAGTATGATTTTTATTTGCCTTTTCTAATTTTAAAATCCGTGATATCGGATCATATTCTATTTCGCTTATTTGGGCCGATATATAGTTGTACTGATCAGCAGAGGCACGAGTACCTAAAACTTCAAGATTTTCGTCGGCAAAATGTTGATATATCTTTAAAAGATGGTCATTAGTTTTGCTTTGGCAAAAAATAACTTCACCAAATCCGCTTCTGAGCTTTCTGTGATGGTCTATCCTGGCAAAGCCCATATCTTTATAAGGCAATTCTTTTAAGCGTTGTTCGGCTTCATTAATAGAAATGTCCCCTTGTTTAACTTGCTCTAAAATTTGATTTATATTCATTTTACTTTGTACTTTCTACTTTCATTTAAATTTAAAAATTATTTTTTACAGAATTTGATCCATAGGATTCTATCTCAAGAAAGATATCCATGCTACCACTTCTAAAACCTTCTAAATCTAATGTTATATAAATAAATCCTAACTTTTTAAAGTGGCTTATAATATTTTTATAATTGGATATGATAGAATCAAAATATTCGGGATTTATTTCTATCCTAACTATATCATTATGAAGACGCACTCGATTTTGGATAAAACCTAAATCTGATAAGAAATTTTCGGCTTCATCTATCCGTTTTAGTACATCCATATTTAATTGTGTATCGTATGGAATTCTAGTGGCTAGACATGGGGCACTGGGCCGATCATAAACGCTTATATTTAATTCTTGGGCGTAATTTCTTATAGTGGCTTTGTCAATTTCTAACCTAGCCAAAGGACTGATGATACCTAATTCTTTTAGGGCCAAAATACCCGGTCTATATTGAGATAGATCATCGAAATTAGTTCCATCGATTACACATTTTAATTTATGCTCTTTGGCATAATCAATTAGCGTTTCAAATAAAAACCGTTTACAATAATAGCATCTATCTTTAGAATTAGACAATATTTCCGGACATGTTAACTCATCAATAAAGATTATATCATGGATTGCACCGACTTCTGAGGCCACTTTTTTGGCTACAGCCAAATCAGCTTTTGGATGAAGATTAGTTTCGAAGGTGACAGCATAAACAGGAATATTTTTGGCTTGACCTAATTTTGTTGCTATCTTTAGTAATAAGGAACTGTCTACGCCACCGGAAAAAGCTACAACAAGCCCGTCGTCAATAAGGGTAGACATGTATTCGATTAATTTCTGCATAAAAAATTTCCTCGCTTAATTTTTATTTAGGCTCTCCACCTAGGAGGATGTCGCATTAACAATTCCAAAAATAATTGAAGGTATGCTAATTTCCACGCAATTTTGCAAAAGTTGCTAGAGGGGCGCACCGTAGCGAAACAAACTGAGGGTTTAGTTAGCTTTGTACTCGAACTTAGCCTCCATCCGAGAGGGTTAATGCGATAGCCCCTGTCAGCTTTAGCTGACTGAGAGATTAACTTCATTAATCAATTTCTCTCCATTTAAAAACTTGGATACGTTGGCCAAAAAAATCCTTTCGGTAGCTTCTCGAATACCGGTTTTTCCGGATCCGCCTGCACAGTGAGGTGTGATGATAGCAGATTCGATTTTCCATAACCTGTGTTCTTTAGGCAATGGTTCCGGATCGGTTACGTCTAAGGCAGCGCCGGATAGTTTGCCACTTTCTAATGCGTCTGCTAAGGCCTCAGTGTCAACTATAGATCCACGGCCAATATTGATTAATATAGATCCATCTTTCATCTTGTCGATCATATTTTGGTTAAATAAATGTTTTGTGCTCTCATCCAATGGCGTTGATATAGCAACGACATCGGCTAAAGGCAATATGGATTCTAATTTATCACTTAAATATAGTTCATCTACATACTCTGGTTTGGCCAAATTGCTTCGGCGTAAACCTATAACATGGGCACCCATTTGTTTAATTAATTTAGCGTAGGCTCCGCCAATTTGTCCGAGACCTACAATTAAGACAGTGCAACCTTTGATTAATTTTACTGGTTTAATTTGAGACCATTTTTGCCATATGGATTTGTTTTGATAGTCTCTATGAAGGTTAAAATGTCTAAATAAATTTAAATTCATGGTAAGCATGTGTTCTGAAATAGAATCGTTGTATGCACCGCTTGCGCTAGCAAACCTTATATGGCCTAGATTTTCTTTTCTGAGTAAAAAGTCATAGCCAGCTGATTGTAGCTGAACAAACTTTAGGTGTTTTAATTCGGATAGTTTATCAAGTTTAGGTAGGCCAAATACAATATCCGCCGATTCAAGTTGAAGATCTCCTAAAATAACTATTATATCTGGAAACGTTAAAGTTAGTTGTTTTTCCAGAGATTTAAAATTTGGAGATATAATATTAATTTGCATAATTTTCTCCTAGTATTAAATTGATGAAGATGGATCATCCAATTTTATACTAATAAATTAAGGTATTCAAGGCAAGGCTACAAAATATTTCAAAATTATAAAAAGCTTGATAGTTTTTGTTCTTTTTGTTAGAATAAAATTAAAAGGGGGCTAAGTAGAATTGAGGAAAAGACTAGAATATGCAAAAAATATAAAAGCAAGGAAGAGGCGCAGAAAATATATTATTAATATTGTAACACTACTTTTAATAATTGCTGCTATAGTAGTGATAATTCCAAATGGTTATATGGTAAAGGTTGCTGGCAAAAATATTGGAGTTATAGAAAATAAGGAAATTTTGGATGAATGTTTAGACGTTGTAATGGCTCAATGGAGACAACAGTATGATACTGACGTAAAAATAGAATATGAAGGTGAAATTAAGTTAGTACCATTTAAAATGTTTAATAGCAATAAAATTACACCGGATTATTTAACAACATATTTAAGAGAACATTTGGGAGCGATGGTTGAATTTCAGCAATTATATATAGATGATGAATTAATAGGTATAATAGAATCCGAAAAAGTTTTGGAAGAATTATTAAATGAATTAACTATAAAATATTATGGTGAACCGGTGGAAACAAAATTTATTACTAAATTGAAAATAAAGCCATACTTTGCTAATCCGAAAGCGGTTATGGATTTGGATGATTTAGTAGAAATAGCTCTTAAGACCAAACCTGTTCATGTAGAATATAAGGTACGTTCTGGAGACACATTATCGACAATTGCACAAAGTCTTAGAATAAATAGAGAAGAAATTACAAAGAATAATCCCAAGATTAAAAATGATGTAGTAATATTAAATTCTGTAATAGATATTGTGGCCGAAATACCGAAGATAGATATTGTGCGAGCAGATAAGGATGAAGCTAGAGAATTTATGGTTTACATTGAGTGAAAATAGTAAAGCAAAGGAGAATATTATTTTATGCCAAAAGTCGTAGTAGTAGAGGACGAAAAAGCTATTTCGGATATTATAAAGTATAATTTGGAAAAAGAAGGATATGAAGTTTTAGTAGCTTATGACGGGGAAGAGGGTTTAGAAACTATATTAATGACAAATCCGGATATTGTTTTATTAGATATAATGATGCCAAAAATGGATGGGTTATCAGTATGTAAGTTGGTCCGTAAGACAAAAAATATGCCGATAATAATGTTAACGGCTAAAGCTGAAGAGATCGATAAGGTGGTGGGATTAGAATTGGGGGCCGATGATTATATTACAAAACCGTTTGGTATGCGTGAGCTTATAGCTAGAGTTAAGGCCCAACTAAGACGAGGGACAAGTCATGATGAGATACATGTTCCTGAACCAGTGGATAAGAATACTATAGTTGAAGGAAATTTAAGGATTAATTTAGAAAAGTATGAGGTAACCAAATCGGGTAAGATAATAGACTTAACATTAAGAGAGTTTGAGTTATTAAAATTTTTAGCAATGCAAAAAGGTAAAGTATTTACAAGAGAAATTTTACTTGAAAAGGTATGGGGGTTTGAATACTTCGGAGATGTTAGAACAGTGGACGTAACGGTTAGAAGGCTACGAGAAAAAGTAGAAGATGACCCGGCCAAGGCAACATATGTTTTGACGAAACGAGGAGTAGGATATTACTTTAGGGGCTAAAATGAAAATTGGAATCCAATGGAAAATTATTGGTATATATTTAAGTGTTGTTTTAGTTATAATGATAGCTAGTGGTAGTGTAATTATATTTCAAATAGAAGAACAATACTTTAATAAGGTTAAGATAAAAACGGAAGGCATAGCTGATTCGGTAAAAGAATTATTGGATTTTGAGGGGAATATAGATTTAGAAAAAGACAGAGATTTATTAATAGCCAAGCTAAGAAATTTAGCTACTATTGGAGAAGAGACGGATATATATATATGTGCGACACGTTGCGATATGAAAAGTATCGCCTAAACCTTTAAAGAAAAGGGCTGAAGAACTAATAATCTAAACGATCGAATGAGAGGGTAACGCCTTGAAAGGTCGTCCATAATACTCCGAATGGCGTGAGTATGGTAAAATACTAAACGTCATAAGCTCGGTGAAGTCGGTTGAGAGCATACCCAAGTACTAGGAGAAATATCTAGTAACGGAAAAGTGAACCAGAGGTGGTCAAGTATGTGATAGGCCGGTGGTCAAAAGTTTATGAAGGAAATAATAACTCATAAAGAGAAAAATATCCATGGTAAGAATGGAGTGTTAAAACTCTGACGAAGTTCTGAATGTACAGGTCTAAAATATAAATATGTAGAAATGCATATACCACAAAATGTGGGGTTAGTGAGGTAAAGTAAAATTATAAATTATGAAATACCTTATAATGTCATGGGCTTTATAAAGCTAACAGGCTTAAAGGAACTACCTAAAGATATATGAAAAGATAAGATTATTGGAACGTGGAAAGCTAGGAATATGGAGAGTTTACCCTCGTTGAAATATTGTCTTATAAGCCAGATAGAAATATGGTGAAATAGACTTAATCCTAGTGAGAGTAGGGGCACAGTACCGAGGAAGCTATGATAATAAGTAGTGGAGGGATAGCCCCAAGACGATAAATAATGAAATATTTAAAATCAAAATAATCAAAGGTTCTTGTAGGACTAAAAGAGGTGATACTCTAATTGGGAGGTAAGCCGACTTTGACAGTTAAAATAGAAAAGAAACAACTTCTAAGAAATAATGAATACTATGACATACAACAAGATTATGACGAATTATATCACAAAAGTAAGAATAACGAATCATTCTACAACCTTATGAACCTGATAATGTCTGATAATAATATAAGTCTAGCTTATAGGAATATCAAAGGTAACAAAGGCAGTATTACCCCAGGAACAGATGGTATGACAATAAAGGATATAAGTCCAATAAGTGAACTAGAATTAAACAAAAAAATTCAGAATAAATTCAAAAATTATAATCCAAAACCAGTAAGAAGAGTAGAAATACCAAAACCTAATGGTAAAACCAGACCTCTCGGGATACCCTGTATAGAAGATAGATTAATACAGCAATGTATTAAACAAATACTAGAGCCTATATGTGAGGCTAAATTCCACAATCACTCATATGGTTTCAGACCTAATAGAAGTACACATCATGCCATAGCCAGAACACAATTCTTAATTAATATGAATAAATTATACTACTGTGTAGACATTGACATCAAAGGTTTCTTTGACAATATAAACCACAGTAAATTAATCAAACAGTTATGGACAATGGGAATTAAAGATAAGACACTATTAAAAATTTTAATAAAAATCCTAAAAAGTGAAGTGGAAAATTTAGGAAAACAAAATAAAGGAACCCCACAGGGTGGGATTATCTCACCATTATTATCAAATGTAGTATTAAATGAGTTAGATTGGTGGATAAGTGATCAATGGGAGACCTATGAGACAAGACACGACTATACCAGATTGAGTAACAAAGGCCATAAAAATTGTGGTAACAAGTACAGAGCCTTGAGGAAATCAAAAATGAAAGAGATGTATATAGTCAGGTATGCAGATGATTTTAAGATCCTCTGCAAAGACTATAAATCAGTACAAAAGATATATATAGCGGTAAAACAATGGCTAAAAGAAAGACTGGAATTGGAAATTAGTGAGGAAAAGTCCAAAATAACTAATATAAGAAAAGGTAAAACTGAATTTTTAGGATTTAATTTATGGGCAGTAAGTAAAGGAAACAAAATTGTATGTAATAGTAATATGACTGATAAGGCAAAAAAGCAAGCAAAAGGAAATATCAAGAAACAAATAAAAACAATACAAAAAGAAAGAACAGTCAAACAAGTTAACAGACTAAATGCCATTATACTAGGAATCCACAATTATTACAAAATAGCAACTCATATTAGCCTAGATATGGCAGAAATTGCCTATGAAGTCTACAAAACATTTGATAATAGATTGAAATTCGATAAGAAAGAAAAGATATACAGGTCGATAATATATGAAAAATTCTATGGAAATTATATAAACCACAGAATTGTAGCGGGTATAGCAATATTCCCAGTGCATGGATGTAAAACATCTCCTGCAATTAATTTCACACAAATGATATGTAATTACACAAAAAATGGAAGAAATCTAATCCATAAGGAAGTAATCATACCAAATAGATTAATACAATATATGTTAAAGAATAATGATGATAGTAGTATAGAATTAGCTAATAACAAAATATCATTAACATATGGACAAAAAGGACTGTGTGGAATAACTGGAAATAGATTAGAAATAGGTAATTTTGAATGTCATCATAAAAAACCTAAGAAATTGGGAGGAACTGATGAATATATGAACCTAATACTAATCAATACGGAAGTACACAAACTAATTCATGCAACAAACGAAATTATAATTAATAAGTATGTGAATGAAATTAGGAGCAAAAGCAAAATCGACCTAGATATCAATAAAATTCTGAAAAAAGTTAATGCTTTACGAATTAAAACTGGAAATTTTGAAATTAAATAAATTAAATTAATATCGTTGGAACGCCGTATGAGGTGAAAGTCTCACGTACGGTGTGGAGCAGGGGAAAAGATGGAGATCATATCAAAGTCTTACCTATTGCTATTAAA
>MDSO01000039.1_pt1 | contig 24439 bp, 15 predicted proteins | sample 1005691 | NCBI WGS metagenome assembly MDSO01 (sample SAMN05526595, study PRJNA338239) | gut metagenome | isolation source: stomach gut content | host: Acanthurus sohal | place: Saudi Arabia: Red Sea | collected 2011-04 | reverse complement strand
CCAGAAAAATCCGAATGTACCAAAGTAAAAATAGACTGCTATGCAACCAATGGATCGGATACTGCATCTATATTTGAAGTAAGAGTATATTAGGTTCAACTTCATTAATTAAAAATTTTTTCAAAAAGATGTTTATATTTTTTATTTTTTGGTTATAGTATAAGTGTCATAAATAATATAACATTTTTCATCCGTAGCACCTCCAATCTGCATTGCCTCATGCTTTGAGAGTTTGAGAGAGATGCAGTGTAGCTAACGGAGGGAATTAAAAATAGAAACTATCAAACCACTCGCTCATCTTTTTGGGCGGGTATTTTTTATGTACAATTAATTATTATCTACTTATATGTATTGTAGCATATATGTATGTATAACACAAGTATAAAATTATGGAATATATACATATATCTGGCTATTGTAGAATTGCTGATTTTTATCAAAAAAACATGCTAAACTGACTGATTCTAATCCGAACACAATAAATGAGAATGCATCCATATATATCTATAGCATTACATTCGTCTAACAAATTAACTTAAAAATCATTTTTTAGCTGAAAAAACTGTGAGTTGCAACCCAACTGTAAACAAATAGATATAGACTATGATTCGTTATTATGCTATGGTTATAAATACGAAAATATACAATATATAGAAAAAAGTCTTAGCAAGAGTAATTAAATTAGTAGGAATCATTGAAATAGAAATAGTTGAGAGAATTATTCAAGAGAAATATACGAAGCATTAGATGATAGCAATAAATTAGATGAGCGAAATAAATACATATAGAATAGAAGCTATCCTAAAGAGATCGGCTAAGTTTATAAATATATAACGTGCGGAATAACTGAAAAATATGAGATAAATATATAACATACGAAGTAGAGAAAAATAGTTTAGAGAAATAATTTAGAGAGTTAGTTTAGAGCAATAAATATAGAAGCTATCCTAAAGAGATTGGCTGAGCTTATAAATATACAACGTGCAGAATAGTTGAAAAATATAAAATATAAGAAAATCCCCTTAAGAAAAAGGGGACTTTTTTTATGCTCTAAATTTTATTCAGTAACTAAGTTATCGCCATTTGCATTGGCAACAGCAGAATCTAACATGCCCATTACGGATTCGACAGCTTCGATAGTGGTTTTGCCATCATATAGCATAGCGTGGTATAATTCGTTTGCATTTATTCCGGCTATATTTAATCTATTATTAAGAGACATCATTCCTGGCTGTTTGGTTAAAACCATAGTTTCTTCAACAGCACGCTCGTCTCTAAATAACTTATAATCTTCCATCATCCAGTCATCGGCAGCATCGTATCCTGGAGGCTCGGATGCCCAAATGTCTAGTGCAAATGCAATGTCCGCAGCTTCTTCAGGAGAAAACGTAGCTGGAATAAACCAGCCGGCGCCGGTTCCCGTTACATGATAATCTGTTGCTTTTGGCCCTTTAGGGAAGATGACCATTCCGAAATCGTCTTCCATATCTTGCAGCAACAGAAGCTTCTCCTTGTCATGAGGCATCATAGCTACTTGACCCATAATAAACATTTGCTCGTATCCACCGTCCCAATGTGTTACAGGAGCATCGTAGTCATTCCTTAAAAACTCAGTTGCCCATGTTAAGGCTTCGATATTTTCTGGCGTGTTCAATGTATTTATAAAACGGCCATTTTCATCACGGCTAACCATTTCGCCACCGTTAGAAGTCATAGCAAAATCGTATAATTTTGTGGTAGTTGTGATAGCATAAATATCGTTGATTCCGTCATTATCTGTATCTCGGCTAAGTTTCTCTGCTATTTCCTTGAAAACTTCCCAAGTCCATTCACCAGAAGCTTGAAGATCATAAGGTAAGTCTGGATCGAGACCGGCTTCTTCGAATAGCCTTTTGTTGTAGAATAAGAAGTTATCAGGAGTTTGGACAGGGAATACGCCATAAATGCTTTCGCCTCTAGTTAAAAAGTCTGTAACAGCAGGATCCCATTTCCAATGATGTGGATCTATCTCATCTAAAGTGGCCAAATCGTAAGTAAGGTCATTATTCATAGCGGTGCTTACGAAAGAAGCAGAAATATGAAATACTTCGGCAGCAGGGTCGCCGGCGATCATGGAAGTAGACATGAGTTCGAGCGTAGAGTTCCATTTACCGAGAGCTTTTTCTTCGATAGTAAAGTTATGCTTCTTCATCATTTCATGGCGATATTCCCAAAGAGCTTCTTCCTGAGCACTAGCTTTAACTTCAGGTTCAAGAACGTCCACCCAAGTAGCGATAGTAACATGAAGGCCGCCAAGGTCACGAACAACTTCAGGTTCTGAAGTCGCCTCTTCTTCGGTGGTAGGTTTAACGGTTTCTTCGGTCGCTGTCGCTACGGTCGAATTTTCTTCGACAACGGCCGGTTCATCTGCGCCACCACATGCTGTTAAAGCACTGATAGTTAAAACAGATATAAATGTATTAGCTAAAAATTTATTTAATTTCATTTTTGAACATCCTCCTATTATAAAAAATATAGTGTTTGAAAAAATTGAATTATTCGGTAATAATAATTTCGGCGTTAGGTTTTACGTTCATAGCCGGGAACTTAAGAATCTTTTTGCGAAGCTAACAAGAGTACGAGCAACCTGCTCCCCTTCCAGCGAAGCTGACTGAGGGATTCTACAAGTTGTGCTTGCTTCGTTTTATTTTTTATTTATAGTTCAAAGTCAAGTGTAGCAGCTACGCTGCAACTCTATCCGTTCGCTTCGCGTCCATCTTCCTCAAGAGGAAGGCTTAAGTGCATGTGATCCCTTAGTTATTAACGCCTAGCTCCATCCGTCACTTTAATTCTCAACGTTCAATTCTATTCGTCACTTTCGTTCTTAACCACTATATTCAGCAGATTCGTGACTACTCCATTCAGCTAAGGTCAAGTGCGTGGATGCGTTGCAACTTTCTTAAGTTCCCATGTATGGGTTTTAGGCTAGTGCGAAATAATAAATTATTCAGCAACAGTAGTTTCGCCGTTAGCTTTTGCGATAGCAGCATCGAAAATACCCATTACTCCTTCGACTGCTTCGGCCGGGGTAGCACCTTGGTGCATTAATGGTTGCGTTATGCTGTTTGTGCTTATTCCTGAAATTTGTTGCCTATTATTCAGTCTCATAATTCCTGGTTCTTTTGCTTTAACCATGGTTTCTTCCACGGCACGATCGTCTCTAAATAATTTATAGTCTTCCATCATCCAGTCATCTTCAGAGTCGTATCCAGGAGGCTCGGTCGCCCAAATATCTAATGCAAACGCAATGTCGGCGGCTTCTTCTGGTGTAAATGTGTTAGGTATAAACCATCCGGCCCCAGTACCTGTTACAGCATAATTTTCGGCGGCAGGTCCTTTAGGGAAAATAACCATTCCAAAATCGTCTTCCATGTCTTTTATCATTAATAGCTTTTCTTTGTCATGCGGCATCATCGCAATTTGGCCAGTCATAAACATTTGTTCATATCCGCCGTCCCAATGTGTCACAGGAGTATCGTAATCATGTTTGTAAAGATCGGTCACCCATGTTAAGGCTGCCATAGCTTCTGGAGTATTTAATGTATTAACAAATTTGCCGTCTTCATTTAAAGTAACAATTTGTGTTCCGTTAGAAATAATAGCGTAGTCAAATAATTTTCCATCAAAAACTAAAGCATAGACATCGTTGATTCCATCGTTATCTGTGTCTCGACTAAGTTTTGCTGCTATCTCTTCGAAAGCTTCCCAAGTCCAGTCGCCAGAAGCTTGAAGGTCATAAGGTAAATCTGGATCTAGACCAGCTTCTTCAAATAATCTTTTATTAAAGAAAACAAAGGAATTAGGTGTTTGATTTGGATATACTCCATAAGTAGCGCCATCCCTAGTTAAAAAGTCGGTGACAGCAGGGTCCCATTTCCAGTGATTTAAATCTAATTCATCTAAAGTGGATAAATCGTAGGCTAAATTGTTATTAATAACGGTATTAACAAAAGAAGCCGAAACGTGGAAAACTTCTGCTGCAGGGTCGCCGGCTATCATAGAAGTAGACATTAATTCAAGAGTAGTATTCCATTTACCGAGAGCTTTTTCTTCGATAGTAAAGTTATGCTTCTCCATCATTTCATGGCGGAACTCCCAAAGGGCCTCTTCCTGAGCGCTAGCTTTAACTTCGGGTTCAAGAACGTCTACCCAAGTAGCGATAGTAACATGTAGGCCGCCAAGGTCACGAACAACTTCAGGTTCTGGTTCTGGAGCTATCTCGTCTTTGGTCGTAGTTGTACTTGCTTCGGCCGATGTTTCTATAGTCGAAGTTTCTTCGCTTACGGTTGGCTCGTCTGCGCCACCGCATGCTGTTAAAGAACTAATGACTGAAGTAATTATAAATAAAGTAGCTAAAGTTTTACTTAATTGCATTTAATGCACCTCCTGAATTTTGGAAAAAACTAATTTAATATTCTTAATTGAATTGAATTTATTCTGTGGTGTTTAAATCATGAACTTTATTGGCTGTGACAAGAACAGCATTATATTTGCCCACGGTGTTTTCAAAAGCTTCGATTGTCGGTTAATAATTTATTCTGCAACTTTTAATCCGTGGTTTGTATTAGTTGCAGAAATAACAACGTCGTATGCGCCAACAGCATTCTCAAAAGTTTCGACTAGCGGTTAATAATTTATTCTGTAGCTTTTAATCCGTGATTTGTATTGGCTGCAGAAATAACTGCGTCGTATTCGCCAACAGCATGCTCAAAAGCTTCGACCGGCGTTTTTGAGTTACTCATAATTGCACGATATATATTTCCATCAGGCACTCCACCTGGTATTTGGAATCTATAATTCAGAATCATAACGCCCGGCTCACGAACCTTAGCCAAAGTTTCTTCGACAGCACGATCATCTCGGAAATTTTTGTATTCCTCCATCATCCAATCATCTTCAGCGTCGTATCCAGGAGGTTCATTAGTCCAAATATTTAGAGCAAACGCTATGTCCGCAGCTTCTTCTGGCGAATAAGTGGATGGAATAAACCATCCGGCCCCTGTTCCCGTCACAGTATAGTCATCTGCTTTCGGGCCTTTCGGGAATATAACCATGCCCCAGTCGTCTTCCATATCCTGTAAGGTTAAACCTCGACTTTTGCTGTGTGGCATCATAGCTACTTTTCCGGTTATAAACAATTCTTCTTGGCCACTTCCATGACTCGGTGCTAGGTCATAATCTTTCGCTAAATAATCGGCTACCCATGTGAACGCTTCTATATTTTCAGGTGTGTTTATGTTGTTTAAAAACATTCTGTTTTCATCGATCTCTACCATTTGGCCACCGTTTGATATTAAAGCATAATCGAAAATCCTAGTGTGGTTGTTTATGGCATAAGTATCGTTGATACCGTCTCCATCTAAATCTTTCGTTAGTTGGTCGGATATTTCCTCAAAGGCTGCCCAAGTCCATTCACCAGATGCTTGTAAATCATACGGCAAATCTCCATCTAGGCCGGCTTCTTCAAATAACCTTTTGTTGAAATATACAAATCCATCCGGTGCTTGATCTATAGCTATTCCATATGTACTGCCATGCATTGTCATGTAATCGATTACAGCAACGTCCCATTTCCAATGATCAAAGTCTAATTCATCCAATGTTGATAGATCATAACATAAGCCGTTAACCATAGCCGCTGTCACATATTTAGAAGAGATATGAAAAATTTCTGCTGCTGGTTCGCCAGCAATAACGGAAGTGGACATCAATTCTAAAGTAGTATTCCATTTTGCAAGTGCTTTTTCTTCGAAAGTAAAATTATGCTTCTCCATCATTTCATGGCGATATTCCCAAAGCGCCTCTTCGTAAGCACTAGACTTGACTTCCGGCTCAATAACTTCGACCCAAGTAGCTATGGTCACATTTAGGCCACCAAGGTCACGGGCTGGTTCTTCCGTAATTTCTTTTTCCGTAGTCTGTACTTGATCAGTATTTGTGGATACTACTTTTTCTTCAGTTTGTTCTACTTTTTCTTCAGCCGAACCGCATCCAACTAATGTTATTAAAGATAATGACATCAGTGTGAAAATATATTTGCTAAGTTTCATACCTATGTATGTCCTTTCTTTTACAAAAAATGTTAATTTTAAAATGAGAGCAACGCTATTTAATTAAAAATTAGGTGCAATGTCAATCTAACCTCTCAGTCACTTCGTGACAGCTTTCCTAGAAGGAGAGTCTGCTAAGCATTCAAGTTAAGGCGCTATATCAATCTGGGCTATACATTTAATGTTTCAAAATATTGATTTAGATAAGTATAATCTTTGTCCATTTCTGCTTTCGCTGATCATAGAGGTTATTCCAATTATCATAGCGGATACAAAAAAAATCCGATTCAATATTTTTTCTCTTAAATGAACTAAATACTTAATGCAAAATATAGCGTTATAGCTAATATAAGTACATTATACAAATTTAATGTATAGAAGTCAATCGATAATTATAAAATTCTTTGGATAGATTATTCTTCTATACCATAAAGACATAAAAAATATCAGTCAAACTTCATAGTTTTAATATTTGGATCAAATATGTTCCAATTTATTTGTATCCTATGTTATAATGTCAGTAGCAAAATAATAAAAGGAGAATAAAATATGAATTCAAAACCAAATTTTTTAGTTATTTGTGTTGATCAAATGCAGTCTTACTCTCTAGGGATTAATGGAAATGAGCAGATAAAAACGCCAAACTTAGATGAGCTAGGAAAAACAGGTACATCCTTTAATAGGGCGTATTGCGCAAACAGTGTGTGCATGCCTTCTCGAGCTAGTATGTTTACTGGACTTACTCCGAAGCAACATGGCCTTACTGTTAATGGTATGAAGCTTAATGAAGATTTGCCTACGATAGCTGGTGTACTACATAAAAATGGATACAGAACATATGGTGCAGGAAAATTTCATCTTCAGCCAACACGCCCATTGGTCGAAGTCGATTCTTTTGAACGCATGGATTTATGGGAAAATGGTACTTACACAAAATTACCGGCCATGTATTATGGCTTCGAAGATACTTTCTTTGTAAATGGTCATGGCTCTGGTGCCGGTGCCGAATATGCTAACTGGTTGGCCGAACGAGGTGCTAACACCGATATGTACCAAAGAGCACAAGCATGTTTTGATGCTGGTTTTAAGAATAATACTTGGAGAATGGATATTCCAGACGGCCTTCATTATAATGAAGTTATAGCAGACAAAACAATTGACTTCATGAATAATTGCGCCGATAATCATGAAAACTTTTTCGCTTGGTGCTCCTTTCCAGATCCGCACGCACCGTTTTTGTCTACTAAACCTTATTGCGATATGTATGATCCGAATACAATAAGACTGAATGCTACTTGGCAAAACACTCAGGATAGCGTCGATCATTTAATTGATCGTAGAAAGCAACTTTTAAAAGGTACCCAAAATGAAGCCGAGTTAAGAGAGATCGTAGCTCAAACCTATGGAATGATCACTCATGTGGATGCTAACGTCGGCCGGCTTGTAAATGCTTTGAAGGAAAAAAATATATTGGACAATACCGTAATAATTTTCATCGCAGATCATGGAGAATATTTAGGCTCTCATGGCTTGCTACATAAATCTGATTGGCAATATGAAGAATTAGTTAGAGTGCCGTTTATTTGGAATGTACCTAATGGCAAAGCCAATGGATTATCGCAAGATGTCGTTAGCGCTTTGGATTTAGTACCAACAATTTTGGATTATGCAAATGTCTCGGAAGAAGAATTTGCAACCCGAGGTATAAATCGAGCTACATGCACAGTGTTGCCGGGTAGAAGCTTGAAAAATTATTTGGATAATGGCGATGAACTTCAGCCTCAGCCGGCCTATATAGAATACGATGAAGATTGGTTCGCAGGCGAATTTTATCGGACAAGAACGATAGTAACCGAAAAATATAAGTTAACACACTTTATAAATGCCGGCGATGGATTAATGTTTGACTTAGAAAACGATTTAGCAGAAACAAACAATTTATTTTTCAACGAGAAATTCGATAAGATTAAAGCGGACTTAAATGAGCAATTATTATTCCATTTAATAAAAACAGATAGAAATGATGTACCAAGGCATGGTGCATTTTAAAAAAGTATGTACTATTGAACATTAAGAGGCGTATTTGAAAAGTGTGTACTGCTGAACATTAAACGGCGCATTAAAAAAATGCTGAACATTAAACGGCGCATTTGAAAAGTGTGTATTGCTGAAACATTAAAAAAGGGCAAAAAAAGAACCCAGGTTTCGGGGGATGAAACCCAGGTTGAGGGGGGATTTAGCGATGTACCTCACACTTGGTACATTAAATAGTATTGCCATAAAAATTTTTTATATACAGCTAATCCAAAATTTTTTTAAAATATTTTTTAAAGTATTTAGCATATGTAAAAAAGGTCAAATATATTATATAATTAATTTACTTATTAGCATATACAAATGTTAAAAAATTCTAATGACAAAAAATATACCTAGTATTAGGTAGTTTTATTCGCCAATTAAATATCAGTTATCTAATATAAGTTTATGAAAAATATCTAAACTTTTATAAAAACCGACTCTTTCCTCCTATATTGCTAACTTCACTGGTATAACAATTTTTTCTATTATTATACCATATTGAAATCAAAAATGTTCTATATTTCTGAATTGTTAGAATAAAGACACGAGCCTGAAATATTTCTATAGAAACAAAAAATCTTACGAAATAAAGAAGAGAGTGGTTTTACACCACCCTTTAATTTGCACTGCAAAGTTTTCTACATTTTCTTAGTTTTTAACAACAATATAGCAAACCTTTTTGACGAAGTGACTGAGAGACTAGAAACTTTATTTTTTAATAATATCCAACAAAGTGCTGTAATTATCAACGGCCTTATAAATAACTTTGTTATCACTGATAGTTTTAAAATGCTGAGTTGCGCAGTGAATTTTAGATTTTTCTATTTCTCTAAGTTCTAAAGAGGATAAAGATCCTTTCGTTTCGGCTACAAAATAAATATGTTTAACATCACCATCAATAAATGAAATGGCCCAATCCGGATTATATTTGCCTACCGGTGTTGAGATGAAAAAGCTGGATGGTAATTTTACGTAGACAGCTACATTTTTGTCCACATCTAAATTGGTAGCAAATTCTTTTTCAATGTTCGAATCATACAATAAATGGTCGTATAAATGTTTTGTTGTCCTTATTGTGTTGACATTTAATCGGCCTTTTAGTGATACGTCCGTAAATATATCCGTGCTGTAGGTCTGCGATGTTACGTTATAAGTGATATGCTCTATCATTGAAGTGGCCTTTTGCTCGTTTATTAAATTCCCGCATTTTATTATAAACTCTTCCGGATTACTCTTGAACTGATTAAAGATTTCTGGCTGGATACCTTTTAATATTTTGATTATTGTCGTTCGAGTTAGGCCAGTAATATCCACTAATTTGCCGATGAGATCAAACTTTATATGCTGATTTATTTGATTGTGATCCAAATGAATTTCAGAAGATATTTTGTTAAAAGATGAGGCATGCTTGAAATTAGAATTAATGGATTTCATTTCCCCAATTTCAACTTTAAAATATACTGAGGATACATTTAAATGATTATTCAAAGTCTCTATAGCTTGGTGGATTAGCTCATCAGTATCAAAGTCAACGATATAGATGGACTTTTTGTTTATTAGGTTCCACAAATTTTTAAATTCTGTCATAGCTAAGTTATTTTTATCAACCTTGATGGTTACGTTTGTACTGCTAGCATTTTCGGGCTTAATGATTTCTGGATTATAAACGCTATCTAGTATAGTAATTATGCTGTTAGCATAATATTTTAATTGATCGTTTAGTTCTAAAGTACCAGTTGTTTTGTCGTTATAATATTTAAGAGTTAAATTTCCTTTATTATCAATATATTGATTCATTAACAATCTAGTATAGATAGAATGGGCAAAGTCGGAATCTACGGTAAGTTGATATCCACTATGATTTGAGATTAATTTTCCATCGAAAAGATTTGGATCAACTTTTGTAGGACGATCCGTAATAGTTTCAGCAATTTCTTGCTGAAGACTAGTAGCAAAAGATTCATAACTTTCGCTAGCGATGATAGTTAGGACATTTACATTATGGATTTCGTCGTATCCTAATTTGTTTGTATCCATGCGTTCGCCGTCCTGATTTACGCAAATGCGTAGGCCTCGGCCGACTTCCTGACGTTTTCGCATATCACTTCCGCTATGCTTTAATGTACATATTTGGAAGACATTCGGATTGTCCCAACCTTCTTTTAGAGCAGAGTGTGAGAAAATAAATCTTACTGGGGATTTACTCGGATTTCTATCTAACAATAATTCTTTATTTTTCATTATTAAGTCGTACGCATCTACGTCGGATGAAGATGTTTCTCCTCTTTTTAATATGCTATTGGTCATTTTACCTTTTTTATCTATTGAAAAATATCCGGAATGAGTTTCTTTAGCAGTAATTAAATTTAAGTATTCGAGATAATTGTCTTCGGTTCCTTTTAGCTCATCCTTTATTCCTTCGACTATATTTAGGTATTCCTCTTCAAATATGTTTGCGTAGTTTCCGTTAAAGGACACACCATATTTATCGTATTTCTTGTAGTTGGCAACTTCATCTATAAAGAAAAGGGATAATACTTTAATTTCTTTGTTAAACAAAATTCTTTCTCGCTCGATATGTGAAACAATGGTCTCTCTTATTTGGATTCGTCTTATTTGTTCTTCGCTTACTTGTCCGATAATGTCTCCGACATGCATGATAGTACCGTTTACAAATTCGATTGAATTGTTGCGACCATCTATCCTTTTGATTATAAAGTTATTTTGATATTCTTCCAACTCTCCGGATTTCTCATATAAATTGTAGCCGACACCAACTTTTCGACTTGCTTTTTTTATGCCATATCGTCCTTTTATATCGAATTCTATTCTAGCTAAAGGGTCGGCTTGAGATAAGTTGATATGCTCTAAATATACATATCCATTTGTGGAGCGACTACCAGATTCGTTTATTCCTTTAACGACTATTTTTTTAACCAATTTCTGATTGTAAGCATCCATTGCGTCTAGTCGATAGACCATGTTATAAATGCTATTGCTTTTGTGTGTAGCAGAATAACGAAGGGTCATGAGCGGGTTAAAATCTTTTAATCTTTCCTTAGTTTTTGTACCTTCAACGGATTGTGGTTCATCGATAACGATAATCGGATTAGTTTGGGCGATTATGTCTATGGGCCGACGAGAGCGGAAACGATCTAATTCCATGTAGATTCGTCGAGCGTCTTTACCAGTGGCGTTGAAAGCCTGAGAGTTGATAATCATAACGTGGATAGCATTTGTCGATGCGAAATTATATATTTCGGTTAAATTGGACGAGCTATATATAAAGAATCGGATTTTTTGATTATACTCCTCCGCAAAATGATCGGTAGTCACTTGAAAGGATTTATAAATACCTTCTCGAATAGCCACGCTAGGGACAACAACAATAAATTTACTCCATCCGTAATGCTTATTTAATTCATACATAGTTTTGATATAAGTATAAGTTTTGCCGATGCCGGTTTCCATTTCTATAGTAAGATTAAATTTACCTTCGAGAGAATCAGAGGGGCGAATGCCATTTTTTAGTTGCACTCTATGTAAATTATTAAGAATAATCTGATCGGACAATTCTGGAACAATAGGTTGATTGCACCAACCAGAAAAATCTAGAGAATTAGTTAGTTTTGTTTGATGAGAATATTCATCAAAATCGTTAGATAACATGTAACTTGGAATTAATTTAGGCTGCCCTTTAAAGACGTTTACAACAGCATTGCTTGCTTCAGCTTGAAAAGATTGGTTTTTAAATTTTAGTTTCATAATTTTTCTCCTCTGATAAAGACTGTTTATTATAAGACTTTTATTCTAGTATTGGGTAAAAGAAATTTAAATATTTCGTCTAAGTTTATTTTAGATGGACGATCTACAAAGGAACTGTATCTAAAAATAGCCTTTAAAGGTTTATACTGAGTAATTTTTAGTTGCATAATTTTTCTCCTCTGATAAAGACTGTTTATTATAAGACTTTTATTCTAGTATTGGGTGAAAGAAATTTAAATATTTCGTCTAAATTTATTTTGGATGGACTATCTACAAATGAACTATCTCTAAAAACGGCCTTTAAAGGTTTATACTGAGCAATAGCTCGGATAACATCTTCATGGATATTTTGGTCGAAACAGGCTATAAGATCCACTTCATTATTATAAGTACTGCTATTATATATATGGACATTGATACCCTGAATTTCTTTTAAATGGTAAGAGAGATCTAAAGGAAGACTCCATTCGAGGACACAATTAAATAATAAATCCAAAGCGGTACGATCTTCCTTGATGTTAGTTGCTAGCTGATCTAACATATTCTGATCGTATTGATACGGCGAATAATAAACATCTTTCATGTTAGTAGAATCAGTTTTAAAGACACGAAAACCGCCATCGAATTGAGAATCTGGGTTGTCCAACATGATTTTGTGAGTAGCTCGCCGGATGCGTTCTTTACCGATTTCGCAAATATTTTTGTAGCCTGCTTTATAGGCTTCCGTTTTTTCTGTACAGATCTCTGGAATTTGGACCATGATAAATTTGCGATTTCCTCCGTCCTCTGCATTGAGTTGCATAACAGCATGGGCTGTGGTCGCTGATCCGGAAAAAAAGTCTAAGATGATATCATTATCTTCTAAGTTTGCTAATTGAATTATATGCTTAATTAGGTCGACCGGCTTTGGATAATCAAATATTTTACCATCAAAAATATTTTTTATGAGCTTAGCGCCGGTTGCAATACCGATATCTTCTATTAAAGTAGAGTAAAGCTTAGTATTCTGCTGATGTTCTACAGGCTCATATATTTTTTCGTAAGCGACCCATTTATCATATTTTTTAATAAACTCAATTTTCTCATCTTGAATTGCTTGAAGCATAGTCTCTTTACTCCATCGCCAGCGACCTTCTTCTAGATCGTTTAACATAGGAAAATTATCGTTTCCGTCTGGGTCAGAGATAGCATAAAATAGATTTGGCCTATCACTTCTTTTACTGTTTTCGCCCCATTTTCTAAGTAACTGCCGTTTATACTTTTTGCCAACCTTTTTGTCTACGAATGGAAATGTTTCGCCTGTTTTTAACTGCTTACCGGATATAAAATGTTGTGAGTTCTTAGCATAGCATAATACGTATTCATGGATAATAGCATAATATTTGCTGTCCTGTCGCCCACCACTACCCTTTCTTATAAATTCAGCAACAAAGTTGTCTTCTCCAAAAATCTCGTTGCACATCTTTTTTAGGTTTTCTAGTTCATTGTCGTCTATACTGATAAATATTACCCCATCATCAGTTAGCAGATTCTTGGCTACGCTTAGCCGAGCATACATCATGCTGCACCAGTATGAGTGAAAGCGTCCGTTCGTATCAGTGTTTTTAAATAGACGATTGCCATCCTCGTACAATTCAATGTCTTCTTCGTACTCTTCTCTGGATTTTTTAAAATCATCCGTATATACGAAACTATCTTTACCCGTATTATACGGCGGATCAATATATATCATTTTTATTTTGTTAAGATAACTTTCTTGCAATAATTTTAAAACTTCTAGGTTATCGCCTTCTATATACAAATTTTTGGTTACGTCCCAATTTAAACTATCCTCCTTGCATGGTCTAAGAGTTTTGCGGATGGGTTTATTAGCGTCAATGATAGATTGTTTTTTGCCAACCCAACTAAACTCGTAAACCTCATTGCCGGCCAGTAAATCTTCACTGAGTAGTTGTTTTAATAATTCAAAATTAATACCTTTTTTGTATACTAGCTTATCCTCATAACTGCGTTTTTTATCAATAATTTCTGTTATACAACTGGGAAATAATTGTGCTATCTTTTCAATATTTTTATCTGTTAAATTTGGTGTTTCCATATTCATCTTTTCCATTGATTTGCCTCCTGTAATTAAACTTAATATTTATACAGACCAAAATAATATGGCTTCTTTATTAATATTATGCTATCGTTTTACAAAATATTTATTTGTATTCAAAAATATTTATAATTCGAGTTATTTAAGTGTAGAATATATTTATAAATATTGAATTTAGTATAAGCTGAAAAAAGAGTATACTTAGAAAAAAATTGTATTGATTTTGAAAGAAAAGATTGATATTTTAAATAATGTTTGATAGTATATACATATGAAATTAATTATTTAAGGGGGTAATTATGAAAAATAGAAATAAATTTTTAACATTATTATTATCCGGAATAATCGGCTATTTGAGTATAGCACCGATGGCTACGCATGCCTTAACCATGAATTTACCACCAGAGGTAGAAGTGAACCTAGCGGATTTTTCTACGTTAAGTAGCCTAGCAGATAAGTATCCAACATCTTATTATCATCTGGTAAATAATGATGAAAAAAGAATCCAACGTGTGGAGTTCTTAAAAGGGCCGATTAAAGTGGACGGAGAATTAACCATAGATTTACCGACAGATATAGTAAAAGCGTTGAGATTTTTTGACGATATAAGAATGTCCGGTATAGGATCTGCAGATACAAAAATTACGATAGTAAATCCAAAAGGTGAAACAATGGGTTGGAAAGGCGGATCTTACGGAAGCGGAACAGGAACAACAAGATATTTAAAAACTAATAACTTAGCAAATACAACAATCGGACTAGACAATCCACTTTTAGTTGTAGATGAATCTGGAGAACCGATATACGAAGGATACAAAATGGTTATAGAAGGCCAAGCAGAATTAAACAATATGGTTTTATTTGCAGAGCAAGGTGTTATAAATAGCTATGATATATCGGCCTGGACTATAATGGGTGAAGATAAACCTATTTTGGACGTAACAGTTGATGTTGACTTAACCAAAAATTTAAATATCGAAGGCGAAATAAAATTAAACGAAGATAAATTTAAAAGACTACATATAGGAAGTGGCCCAATTCCAAGTTTTTCAATGACAGGTGACACAAGCACAATAGATTTGTCAAATAGCATTCCAATGTCTAAGTACGGATTTTATCCTGGGCGTGGAACAATAAGATTTGGCCCTCATTTAGAAGATGTACCAAATGGTCAGCCTAAGAAGTTAACAGCTGATCCGGAACGAGAGGGTTATACAGACTATGCTTATTTAGAGAGAGAAACTGTGTTTAACCAAGATGTTCTAGATCGAACAAATAGGTTATTTCCATTTACAGGTGACGATTACGTTATGACTTTCAATGACTGGCCGTCATGGATGTTAAACGATCCAAAGGTAGATCTACACGATGGAACACCGGCCGTAAGACATTTCGACGCAGCAGCGGAATTAGCGGCCGAGACCATGAGATTATTAGATCAAAAATATGCTGGCGACGAGCCAAAATACGTAGAAGTTAAAAACGAATCATCCTTGACTAATGAGTGGGAATATCATAAGACTGAGCCGGATAAAGCCTGGGACTATTTAGCTGATTTTCATAATAAAGTGGCGGACGCTATTAAAGAGTTAAATCCTGAAACATTAGTTGGTGGACCGTCTACCGCAAGCATGGGAATAGAATCCCATGATTTTGAAAAAGCAAGAACATTAATGAAATTTATGGATGATACAAAAGGACATCTAGACTATTACTCACACCATTTTTATGAAGCAGAGACTGTTATTTTAAATGATACGGGAGACAATAATCCTGGATATTCAGATGGAAGATTAGAAGCAATATTTAGTTTGTTTGAAAATCATATGTATTTAACAGACAATGAACAACCAATTGTTATCACCGAGCAAGGAACTTTATACGAAGGTCCAACGGATCGAGATTATTGGATTAAATTAAAAAATTACAATGCCTACATGATGACATTTATGAATATGACAGACACAGTTGAAATGATGGTTCCATATTTATACGGAGTAAAAAATTGGCTACCAAATTCTAAGGACACATTATATTTATACGCAAATCCGAGTACAACGTTAAAGAATCCAACGCCGATGATGAATTACTTAGATTTATGGAGTGAATATGCAGGCGCATTTGTTCCGGTTGAATCGAATCAGCATAGAGTAGATACGCATGCTGTATTGCAAGGAAATAAACTTTATATAGCTGTAACTAATATGAATCCAAACATGGTTAATGTAAACTTAGATCTTGCTATGGGCGATGCTAAAATCCTAGATGTGACTCGTAAGCATACTTATTTAGAATTGGGCGAATTAGTTCATGAAGAAGTACCGGTGGAAGATATAAATAATGTTCACATGCGAGTAGAAGAAACTAGCATTTTTGAAATAACCTTGGATAAAGTGCCTGAGTTTAAGGAAAGTGTTTATCGTAAAACTTATTACGGAGACAAAACTTTAATGCCAACAACTCAAAGTCCGATAACTTTTGGCCTTGCTTGTGATACTGAGAACTTAACGGCGGCTAAATTAAGAATAAATATAGCAAACGATAAATCCGGTTTCAAAGAAGATATGCTAGTAAATGTAAATGGCTACAAAACTTTAGTAGATCTTGGTCATACAGATCAGCCAGGAAGACTTTATACTTATGTAGATGTTGAAGTGCCGATTGAGTATATTGACGATCAGAATGAGATTACAATTAGTTTGCCGTCCGATCACGGCTATATAGCAAATATCGAGATGACAAACAACTTTAAAGCATCCGCACCTGTTTCGGCCGATACGTTAGATTTATCTATTGATGCAGCCGTGGCCATGTGGACTAGAGATAGAATAAGTAAAATTCCAACCAGTGGGGTTGATAAAGAAGCGTATGATGGGTTGCAACTCGCCATAGAATATGCTAATGAAGTATGTGATTTTTCTCTAGTAACTGAAATAGAAATTGAAAAGGCCAAAGAAGCCTTAGCTAGAATGGTCGAGTTGGCAGAAAGAACGTTAATCAAATAGCCTTGCAATTTCCCTTTAGTTTATTTCTCTACAGTGTGCTCTTCAGTTTACTTTCGAAACATTGCATAGAAGCAGTGCAGAGGAAGGTGGCAGCGTTACTCCACCTTTCCTAAAAGAGAAGGACTATACGGATAGAGCAAAAGAGCGAAGCTGACTGAGAGGTTAGTTAATAACAATATTAGGATTGTAGTTGGATAATAATTTTTTTTAAGTCTTATTGTTAATTTAAGTCGGTACTGACCTAATAGCAATAAGACTTTTTTATTGTCTATTTTCGAAAAATATGATATGCTAAGCAAAATTTAATATAAAAGAGGATTACAAATATGAATATTGTACTTTTAGAGCCAGAAATACCTCACAACACTGGTGCTATAGCAAGAACATGTGCGGCCACAGGATCTACGCTACACTTAATAGAACCGTTAGGATTTCAATTAGATGAGAAACATGTAAGGCGTGCGGGCCTAGATTATTGGGATAAGTTGGCCATAAAGAGGTATTGCGACTTTCAGAGTTTTTTAGAAGAAAATAATTTTCCGAAAATATACATGGCAACAACTAAATCGAAGCAAAAGTATTCGGACATAGAATATCCGGCCGACGCATATATAATGTTCGGAAAAGAAAGTGCCGGCATACCCGAAGAAATTTTGTTAGACTATAAAGAGACAGCGATAAGGATACCCATGTTAGATAAAATAAGATCATTGAATTTAGCCAACAGTGTTTCTATAGTGTTGTATGAGGCTATGAGACAGAACGATTTTTTAGATTTGGAAACTACTGGACAACTTCATAACTATTATTGGTAATAATTTCATGATACTTTTTAATAAAAAATGAATAATTTTTGAAATAAAATCCATAATGAAAATTGAGGGTCTACTTCGAAAATTTATATAAATTTTAGGAGACAATTTTATCATGAAAAAATTTTTTTGTATAATGTTATTAACTACGAGCATAAACATACCATCATTCGGAATTAATATTTTTCCTGATGTATTAGGATTTAGTGGCAATATTACAGCTACAAACGTTAACGTAAGAACGAATCCCAATATACATTCGGATATATTAAATACAATATCTTTGAGTGATGTTAAAATTTTAGGTCATAATGATGGCTGGTATCAAATAGATTTTGAGGACGAATCAGCCTGGATAAGTTCGACTTATGTGAATACGGAATATGAGGAGTGCATACCGGATGCATACACAAAAGGCGAAAAGATTATAAATTATGGCTTAAATTTTGTTGGTACTCCATACGTTTGGGGCGGCAATAGTCTAACCAAAGGAGTAGATTGTTCAGGATTTACTAAAGAGGTCTATAATGCGTTCGATATAAAAATTAGTCGTGTTTCTTATCAGCAAGCAAACGATGGAGATCACATAGAAAAGGATGAATTAGAGACCGGTGACCTAGTATTTTTTGATACAGATGGAGTTAACAATGGGCACATATCTCACGTAGGTATATATATGAAAGAAGATAAATTTATTCATTCGGACGGAACCAAAGGAGTGATGATTAGCAGTCTAGATAGTCCATATTATAAACAAAATTATGTAAAAAGCGTACGAGTAATTCAATAAAAAAAAATACCCCTTGCAAAATTAGAATTGTTTGGTAATATACTAGGTATTAACATTTTTAATTTTGGAGGAACTTATGAATTTTAGTTATTATATGCCAACAAAGATATTTTTCGGACCGGATTCATTAGCTAATTTAGCAACAATAAAATTGCCACAGGGCAAAGCCTTAATAGTTACGGGCGGTACATCGACTACAAAACTTGGATACGTAAAAAGAGTACAGGATTTATTAGCCCAAGCAGACCGAGAGTCTATTGTTTATGATAAGGTACAGCCGAATCCAACCGTTGAGTCAGTAAGAGAAGCATCAAAACTAGCCAGGGATAATAATTGTTCTTTCATAGTAGGTTTAGGCGGCGGTTCATCGCTAGACGCTGCCAAAGCAATAGCAATTATGTGTACCAATGATGGTGATTTATGGGATTACATTGGAAGCGGAACCGGTCTTGGAAATCCTATTGAAAATATGCCATTACCTATGATAGCTATAACTACGACCGCAGGTACGGGGACAGAAGCAGACCCATGGATGGTTATTACTAATGATAAAGAAAAAATTGGATTTGGAGATTTTGACAAAACTTTTCCGTTATATTCTATAGTGGACCCTAAATTAATGCTTTCCATCCCTCCACATCTAACAGCATATCAAGGCTTCGATGCTTTATTTCATTCCTTGGAAGGTTACATCGCTAATACAGCTACTTTAATAAGTGATTTATTTGCCATTGAATCAATCCGTTTAATAGGTAAGTATCTTCCTATAGCTGTGAAGAATCCACAGGATATAGAAGCCAGAGGTTACGTTGCTTTAGCAAACACTTATGCTGGATTTGTAGAAAGTTTATCTTCTTGTACTTCTGAACACTCTATAGAACATGCTTTATCTGGATTCCATCATGATTTACCTCATGGCGCTGGATTAATCATGATATCACAAGCTTATTTTAAATTCTTTGAGAAGATTGTTCCAGATAGGATGAAAACCATGGCTAATGCACTTAGTGGTCAAGATGATATCGTTCTAGCATTAAAAGAGTTGCAAGAAGTTTGTGGTGTAGGTGATTTAAAAATGAGTGATTTCGAAATTAAAAAAGAATTGTTCCCGGAATATGCAAAGCACGCACAAGACGATATGCCAGGCCTTTTCGCTACTGATAGATGTCAATTAACAACAGAAGATGTAATAGCAATATTAGAGCAGTCTTTTAGATAGTGGTCAGTTTAGGATACCTTTTTGTGGTATCCTTTTTTTGTTTTCAAATCTTTTTATGTCAAGTTTTTAGATTATTTCAGCAAAGGATAAACCTTTCGCATATTTTTGTACTATTTTTTTATATTATTTCAGGAAAGGATAAACTTTTATGCGTAAAATTATAAAATGGACGTTTGCACTATGTTTGTTAAGCTTAATGCCTCTTAATGCTATGGAAAATATTAATACTACGACGGAAAGAACTATCAATGCTACAGAAAAGACTATTAATTCTACCGAAAAGATAACGGGAGAAACGCAGTCAGAAATTAAAGTAGCGAATGTAATTATTAAAAAGGTATATAATCAGCCCAAAAAGCTGTTGACAGTAGATACATTAACAAATAATCAGTTAACTTTTGACATAGTAAAAGATACTCAAATATTTTCTAGAATTTTATATGAGCCTTGTGCTTTTATCAATTTAAAAAAGGATATGGTTCTTATAGTGGAATATGAATTAAAAGAAGATTTATTGATAGCAAAGAACATAGAAATACTGAAAGGATTAAATTCTTTAATAGAAGGTTTGGCCATAGGCATAGTTAAAGAAATTAATTTAAAGCAAGGATATATACTGCTAAGCAATGCTACAATTGATGGAAAGGAATTTAATGAGTTACTAGTTTACATCGATCAGTTTACAAAAATCCGGACTAGTAAGGATAGCAGTTTATTAAATAAGAACATACTTAAAGCAGGTCAAGAACTGAGAATTATTACCAGCGGATTATTAACTAATTCGATGCCACCGGAAACGGTTGGATTAGAAGTTATTTTAATTTTGTTGCAGTAATTTACATTTTTATAAAAAGAGGAGAAACATACTTAAAATAGGTCAGAAACTGAAAACTATTATCAGTGAGTTATTCACTAATTCAATGCTATCTGAAACAGTTGGATTACGAAATTATTTTAATTTCGTTGCAGTAATTTACATTTTGGCAAAAAGGTGTATAATAAAATGAAGAAATATTTTTTTTTGAAAGGAGATTGTGGTGGACAACTTTATTATTAGGATAGACAATCTGTCTAAAACATTTGCGGATGGCGTACAGGTACTAAATAATGTAAGAATAAACATAAAAAGAAATGAATTTGTAACTTTATTAGGTCCTAGTGGGTGTGGTAAAACAACTTTATTAAGAATTTTAGGTGGATTTGAAGAACAAACGGAGGGTGATGTTTATTTTGAAGATAGTTTATTAAAAGGCATTCCTCCGTATAAGAGGAGACTGAATACAGTTTTTCAAAAATACGCTTTATTTCCCCATATGAATGTAGAAGAAAACATAGCTTTTGGATTAACGATTAAAAAGGTAGACAAACAAGTAATTGTAGCAAGAATAATAAAAATGCTTAACTTAGTTAATTTACAAGGTTTTGAAAAGCGTAAGGTACAGTCCTTAAGTGGTGGGCAGCAACAACGTGTTGCTATAGCCAGAGCATTAATAAATGAACCGGAAGTTCTGCTCTTAGATGAACCTTTGGGTGCACTAGATTTAAAATTGAGAAAAAATATGCAAATAGAGCTAAAAAAAATTCAAAAAAAATTAGGTATAACATTTATATTTGTAACTCATGATCAAGAGGAAGCCCTAACTATGTCAGATAGAATAGTAGTCTTGAAAAACGGACAGATTCAGCAAATTGGTACGCCCATAGATATATACAACGAACCTAACAATGCTTTTGTAGCTAATTTTATAGGTGAGAGCAACATAATAGATGGAATAATGCTAAAAGACTGTCTAGTAGAAATAGATTTTATTGAATTTGAATGTGTAGATTCCGGATTTACCGAACATGAAAGGGTAGATGTTGTCATTAGGCCGGAGGATTTACAAATATTTACTAATCAGGACGGAAGAATTAAAGGCAAAGTAACAAGAGTAACTTTTAGAGGTGTACATTATGAGATAGAGGTTATGACTCAATATCGGACATATATAGTTCACTCAACGAAATTATTAAACGTATTTGAGAATGTAAGTTTGGATCTCGAGCCACAAGACATTCATATTATGCACAAGGAGGGGCCAGATGAGTAGGTATATAATTTACCCAACCAAATTTATTAAATGCATCAGAAAAGGTAAGGTTGGATTTAGAGCTACAAGACATTCATATTATGCACAAGGAGGAGCCAGATGAGTAAGAGAAAATATCTAATAACTCCGTATGCATTATGGAGCATAATTTTTGTAATCGTTCCTTTATTTTTATTAATAATTTATAGTTTTACAACAACCAAAGACGGAAAAACAGTACTTAGTTTAGAAAGCTACATGAAATTTTTTGATCCATTATATGTAGAAGTTCTTTTAAGATCATTTAGGTTAGCTTTTATCACTACAATAGTATGCTTAGTCACAGCGTATCCGTTGGCGATGATACTGAGTTCTAAAGAGTTTTCAAATAAAACAATAATACTTATTTTAATCATTTTACCTATGTGGATGAACTCATTGATGAGAACTTATGCCTGGATGATTCTTTTAGAAAACAAAGGAATTATCAATAATATATTGAGTTTTTTTGGATTGCCAACCAAACAATTTTTATACGATGAGGGTGCAATCATTTTTGGCATGATCTACAACTTTTTTCCGTTTATGGTTTTGCCGATATATAATTCGATATCTAAAATAGACATAAGCTTAATCGAAGCATCCCATGATTTAGGTGCAAATAAATTCACTACATTTAGAAAAGTTATATTTCCACTTTCACTACCTGGAGTTATTACTGGGCTTATAATGGTCTTTATGCCATCCTTAACAACCTTTATGATAACAAGGCTTTTAGGTGGGGGACAAGTAATTTTAATAGGTAATATGATAGAAGAGCAATTTACTAGAACGAATAATTGGGGCTTTGGTTCAGCATTATCTATGATATTGATGGCTATAATTTTAATGTCAATTATATTCTTCTCTAAAAATGAATCTTTGGACAGCGGAGGACTTATATAATGAATAAAATTAAAAAGATTTATTTATGGATTATTATGATCATTTTGTATTCACCAATTTTGGTACTAATAGTTTTTTCGTTCAATTCATCCAAAAGTACAAGTTGGCAAGAATTTACTTTTAAATGGTATATTCAATTATTCGAAAATCCAAGCATTCAATCGGCTTTTAGCTACACCTTGATTGTAGGATTCGTTTCTGCTATAATATCAACTATCATCGGGCTTATGGCAGCATTAACGATAATCAAATTACGAGGCATAAAAAGAAGGTTGATAATGGCCTTAACCTACATACCACTACTTAGTCCAGATATAGTTATAGGGATTTCATTAATGATGTTGTACTCTACCTTAAATATACCGTTTGGTCTGATAACTTTAATTCTATCGCACATTACTTTTAATACACCGTATGTTATATTGTCCATTATGCCAAGACTTATGCAGTTAAATCCGAATGTTTATGAGGCCGCATTGGACTTAGGGGCTACGCCTGTATATGCATTTAAGAAGATAATTTTGCCGGATATTTTACCTGGTGTTTTAACGGGAGCATTCATAGCCTTTACTTTGTCTATAGATGATTTTGTTGTAAGCTTTTTTAATACAGCGTCTGGAGTAAATACTCTTTCTATTCAAATTTATTCTATGGCCCGAAGAGGGGTTAGTCCAGAAATCAACGCAATTTCTACATTAATATTTTTAACGATAGTCACTATATTAACAGTTACTAATATTAGGGCTAGTCGAAAAGCAAAATTAGAAGGATATTTTTACTAAAATAAATCTATCAATTAAAAGGAGGATGTATAGTTGAAAAAAACATGGAAGATCATACTAACTATGAGTGTAGTATCAACATTGGTAGGTTGCAGCGGGTCTAGTTCAGAAGTGGTAAAAGTTTATAACTGGGGCGATTACATCGATGAAAACACTAATAGGATGTTTGAAGAAGAAACGGGTATAAAAGTAATCTACGAGGTATTTCCAACCAACGAAGAAATGTACGCAAAAGTGGCACATGGAAATGCAGCCTATGATATTTTGATACCATCTGATTATATGATAGAAAAGATGATCAACGAAGAGCGGTTATCAAAAATAGATGTAACGCAAATAAGTAATTATATATTCATAGATGACGAATTTAAAAATTTAGTATATGATCCGAATAACGAGTATTCTGTAGCATATTCATGGGGCACAATGGGAATAGTATATAACTCGAGCCTGATAAGCGATCAAATAGACGAGTGGGCGGACATGTGGGATCCGAAATATGAGAATCAAATATTTATGTATGACAGCGAAAGAGATTCTATAATGGTAGCCTTAAAGAAATTAGGATATTCGATGAATACAAGAGATGAAAAAGAGTTAGCATTGGCCAAAAAAGAATTGATAGAACAAAAGAAGTTAATATTAGCATATGTTGGAGATGAAGGAAAAGGAAAAATGATAAATGGTGAAGCAGCTATGATGTTGGCCTGGGCTGGTGATGCCGAAGTGATGATGGCTGAAAACCCAGATCTTAAATACATACTACCGAAAGAAGGAACAAATTAT
>MDSO01000038.1_pt1 | contig 24937 bp, 17 predicted proteins | sample 1005691 | NCBI WGS metagenome assembly MDSO01 (sample SAMN05526595, study PRJNA338239) | gut metagenome | isolation source: stomach gut content | host: Acanthurus sohal | place: Saudi Arabia: Red Sea | collected 2011-04 | reverse complement strand
CAATTAAAGAATATATCAATTATTATAACAATGACAGAATTAAAATAAAATTTAATGGACTGACTCCTATTCAATACAGGAATCAGTGCCTATCAAAAGTCGTCTAATTAATCGGGTTCATATCACTAGGAGAGGTGTCAGCTTTAGCTGACGGAGAGGTTGAGGTCGATGAACTAAGGGGAAATTGAAAGGGGGCTGTCGCACTAATAACCTAAAGATCAAGTGCACTGCTTTCCTACAATGTTTCGAAAGTAAACTGAGGAGCACAACGTAGCGAAACGAAATAAACTGAGAGGTTTAAACTTTAATTTTTACCCAGTTACCTTTTGAAAATCTTATGTAGGTTGCTATTAATCTTATAATTTGATCGGTTATCATAGCAAACCATGCGCCAATTAAGCCAAAACCAAGAGGATAGCAGTAAATGAAAGTGCAAATCGGACGTAAAACCATTACGCTTATAAATGATACTTTGGCGATATATTTTGTATCTCCTGCTCCTCTTAAAGCACCGGATTGAACTATTTGAGGTATTTGGAATACATTGGCAAGAGAAACTACTATCATGACTGTCGACCCTAAAGCTACAACTGATAAGTCATCAGTAAATACCATGAGCAATGGTTCACGAAAAGTAAAATAAATTATACATAATATGCTAGAAACGACAAGACCAACTTTGCTCGAAATTTTACCATATAGGATTGATAAGTCAGGTCTTTTAGCTCCTAAATTTCGGCCGACTAATGAAGAGGTAGCTATAGAAATACCTTCGCCTACGCTAAATGAAAAATTAGTGAATATGCAACAAATTTGATGAGTAGCATATGCCATCATGCCAAGAGAAGTTATAACTCTAACATACATAAGAAATCCAAGTCTTAGGCATATTTGGTCAATGAAGGCCCCACCACTTATTTTTAAAACATTTTTTAAGACGCTAAACTCAGGTTTCCAACTATCTCCTTTTGAAATTTTTAATACAGCACTTTTATGCAATAAGGCTGAAAGAGAAATTAAGAAAGCTACAAATTGGCCGGTTATTGTAGCTATTCCGGCACCTGCTACGCCTAAAGCTGGAGCACCGAGTCGACCTTCGATTAATAAATAGTTTAAGAATAAATTAATTAGGTTCGCTGTGATATTTGCTCTCATCGAGATTTTTGTGTTGCCCGCACCTCTTAATGCCGAATTTATATTTATTCCTATTGCATTAAATACAAATCCACATAATATTATTCTAAAATATGTAGTTGCGTCCGGTAAAACTGTTTCATCCGCTCCCATCCATATTAGAAACGTTTCCGAAAATGTCATCCCTATTGTTGCAAGTATCGTCGCCAATACTATTATTAATAATATGGATTGTCTTAATACTTTATTGGCCATCTCAAAGTTTTTTTCACCAACCCGCCGAGCTACAATAGATAGTACTCCAACGTTTAACGAAAAAATTATTGCTAACAAGATAAACGTCGGCTGCTGTGTTATTCCTATGGATGCAATAGCTAATGGTCCTAAACCTCCAACCATCATAGTGTCTACAGCATGGACCAAACTGACCAATACTCTTTCAACAATACTCGGCCAAGCTAGCTTAAATACATCCTTATATAATTGCTTATCATTTGGAATTTCTCCTATTTTTTGTTCTTCTGTTATAGAAGTTTTGAATAAATTTATCGTTGTCATATAATCCTCCCTATTTTATTTTTAACTTGGTTTGGATAGTGTACTGACTTTAAATTTATGTGCCAACAAATAAAATATAGCAAGAAAATTCAAAAATAAAATCTTCTTGCTGTTTTGAAATTAATATTTTTGCTGTCTTACAACTTCATAACAAATAACGCCGGTTGCAATTGAAGTATTAAGGGATTGAATGTTAGAAAACATAGATTAATATTTTCGCTGTCTGACAACTTCATAGCAAATAACGCCGGCTACAACCGAAGCATTTAAGGATCGAATGTTAGAAAACTATAGGGATACTAACTACGAAATCACACTTGGCCTTAACATTTCTAGATACGCCAATTAATGCACTACCGATTACTATTCCGATAGGCCTTTGAAATTTTTCTTAGAAATGATTACACCACTCAATTAATATTTTCGCTGTCTTACAACTTCGTAACAAATAACTCCGGCTGCAACCGAAGCGTTTAAGGACTGAATGTTAGAAAACATAGGGATACTAACTACAAAATCACAGTTGGCTTTAACGTTTCTCGATACGCCGGTTCCTTCGCTACCGATTACTACTCCAATAGGACCCTTTAAATTTTCTTTATAAATTATTTCGCCACTCATATCAGCGCATGCTACCCATATACCAGAATTTTTTAATAACTCGATGGTTTGAGATATATTTGTTACCTTGCAAACTTTTAAATATTCTAAAGCTCCAGCCGATGCTTTTTCAACAACAGCGCTAAGGCCAACGGCTCGATGTTTTGGAATGATTACTCCATGTACGCCAGCAGTCAAAGCTGTTCTAATAATTGCTCCAAGGTTGTGAGGGTCTTGGATACTTTCTAAAATTAAGACAAATGGATCTTCATTTTTTAGTTTAGCTTCATTTAAAATCTCATCTAAAGAATAATAGGTGTGTGCTGCCACGTAGGCAAAAACACCTTGATGTTTTTCAAAATTAGTTAGATCATCTAGTTTGGCCTTTTCTACCTCTTGAACCAGTATACCGTTCTTTTTTGCATCGCCGATAATCTTGATAATAGAACCTTCTACATCGCCCTTTTGTACTAATATTTTATCTATAGATCTTCCGGCCTTAATTGCTTCTATTACACTATTTCGGCCGAAAATAACATTTGTTGCTGTATCTATGTTGTCAGGTGTAGAATCGATATTATCATTTTCTAAATTATATTGGCGAGGATTTTTAGCCGTAGAACTCTTTGAGGCCGAACTTTTGGTTGGTGAACTCTTTGGGGTCGAACTTTTGGTTGCCGAACTCTTTGTCGTTGAATTTTCTGCTACTGAACTCTTTGTTGTTGAACTTCTTGGGGTTGAACTTTTTGTCGCTGAATTTTCTGTTGCCGAACTCTTTGCTGTTGAACTACTTGGGGTCGAATTCTTTGTTGCTGAACTTTTTGGGGTCGAACTCTTTGGAGTCGAACTTTTTGAGGTCGAACTTTTTTGAGTCGAACTCTTTGAGGTCGAACTTTTTTGGGTCGAACTTTTTTGGGTCGAACTTTTTGATGTTGATTTTCTCGGCGTTGTTTTACTATCTGGAATTTTTTGCTCCAAATTTTTGTCTTTATTATTTTTATCGTAATCCATTTAATCTTCCCTTTCAATTTGAGCAATACCAGTATTAATGATATATGTTAGTCTCTCTATTTCGTTATTTAAATATAAAAATCCAATAAGTGCCTCGACACCTGTAGCTAACCTGTATTCACGAATGTCTCCATTTTTGGGAGACGATGCACTTTTTGCATTGCGTCCCCTCTTTAAGATTGCTAATTCGTTTTCGGTTAATAAATCTTTGATGAAATGATAAATTTGAGCCTGTGCGCTAGCCTTAACATACTTTTTAGATGTAGTGTGAAGTTTGTTGACAGGAGCGTTAGCCTTTTTTATTACATGATCACGAATGTATATTTCGTAAATAGCATCTCCAATGTAGGCTAAGGCTAATGGTGAATACTCTCTGGGATTGACATGAGTTAATTCATTTAATTTTTTAAACACGTTTAAATTGAACACCTTCTCTTGTATCTTTTATTTGGATATTGTTTTGCTCTAAAAAGGTACGGATTTGGTCTGCTGTGGCAAAATCTTTATTTTTTTTAGCGGCCGAGCGCTTGGCGATATAATTTAAAATTTCTTCATCGGTTAATGAACTAGCTTTAATTTCGGTTTCGTATAAGAGTCCTAAAACGTCATTGAAGTGGTCAAAAGTTTCTTTAAACGTAAGAAGTAAAGTTTTGTTTTTACCCGTTTTAATATAAGAGTTAATAGTTTTTACAAGTTCAAAAATTATACTAATAGCGTCCGCAGAGTTAAAGTCATCATCAAGGGCGGTATAAAATCTAGTGTTGTAAGAATCAATTTGAGTCAAAAGATTCTCTTCATCTTGCGTAAATTCTGTTGATATATTTTTGGATTCATTTTTTAAATGGTCTAAAACAAAGTTTAAGTCTTCAGAACAATTTTTTATACGCAGTAAACTAGCTTTAGCAGATTCCATAAGCTTGTCACTAAAGTTTAATGGACTTCGGTAATGGGCGGCTAACATGAAAAATCGTACAGTGTCATAGCCAAATTCTTCACCGACATCTCGCAGTAGCATGAAATTACCAAGAGATTTAGACATTTTTTTGTTGTCAATGTTTAGAAAACTGTTGTGTAACCAGTATTTTGAATAATGTTTTCCGTTTACAGCTTCGCTTTGGGCGATTTCATTTTCATGATGTGGAAATATTAAATCCTCTCCACCAGCATGTATATCTATTTGATCTCCCAAATATTTTTTGCTCATGGCGGAACATTCTATATGCCAGCCTGGTCGTCCTTTACCCCATGGACTGATCCAATAAGGTTCGCCATCCTTTTTGGGTTTCCATAATACGAAATCCATTGGATGTGCTTTGATATTGTCTATTTCTATTCTAGCTCCAGCCTCTAATTCTTCTAAAACTTTTTTGGAAAGCTTTCCGTAGTCTTTAAACTTGTCTGTAGAAAAAAATACGGATCCACATACAGCGTAAGCATAACCTTTTTCTATCAGCTGTTCTATCATAGCAATTATTTCATCCATTTCATTTGTAACTCGTGGATTTGCAGTAGCAGGTAGTACATTTAAGTTTTCCATATCCTGTAATGTCTCTTTGATATAAAAATCGACTATCTCAGATGTATCCTTACCTTGTTCATTCGCTTTTTTTATAATCTTGTCATCCACATCTGTAAAGTTCTGAACGAAATTAACTTTATATCCTTGATCAATTAAATACCTTCTGAATGCGTCAAACACTACTATCGGCCGAGCATTTCCGATATGAATTAAATTATAGACGGTTGGTCCGCAAACATACATTTTCACTTCATCCGTTGAAAGTGGAATGAACTCTTCTTTTTTCTTAGTTAGTGTATTGTATACTTTCAACATAAATCATTTGTCCTTTCGATATATTAGAGCACTTGAATTTGCAGCAATGCCTTCGCGTTTACCCGTAAATCCAAGCCCCTCTTCTGTTGTTGCTTTAATATTTATTTGTTCTATTCCTATTGCTAAGGCTGTTGATATATTTATCTTCATAGTTTCAATGTATGGCCGTATTCTAGGTTCCTGAACAATGATGGTAGCATCAATATTTGAAATTTTATAACCAGTTTCTTGAATTAAGTTACGCACAGTTTTTAAAAGTTCTAAACTGCTTATATCTTTAAATTTTAAATCATTGTCTGGAAAATGTACTCCGATATCACCTAAATTGGTTGCTCCTAATAATGAATCTATAATTGAGTGAATGAGTACATCTGCGTCAGAATGGCCTAGTAAACCTTTTTCGTAAGGAATTTTTACTCCGCCTAAAATTAATTGGCGACCTTCTACTAGCCTATGAACATCATAGCCTGTTCCGATTCTAAACATTTTTTTTAATCCTGTTCTTGTATATTTTATATTAATCAACGTCTTAAGTTTATCCTAATTATAGCATACTTAATGAAAATTGCTATAGATATTTAAAAATTTAATTAAATAAGTGAGATTGCTTTGGCGATTCTATCTACGCCGATAATTTCTATGTCGTCTATTTGGAGCAACTTAATTTTATTGCTATGAGGAATGGTAGCATACTTAAAGCCTAACTTTTTAGCTTCTAAAATTCGTTTATCCAACATTGATACAGACCGAATCTTATTGGATAAACTAGATAAGAGACATTGCTTTATCGATTCTGTCTACGCCAATAATTTCTATGCCATCTATTTGGGGCAACTTAATTTTATTGCTATGAGGAATAATAGTACACTTAAAGCCTAACTTTTTAGCTTCTAAAATTCGTTTTTCCGGCATTGATATAGCTCGAATTTCACCGGATAAACCGACTTCACCAAAAACGACGATATATGGATCGAGTATTTTATTTTTAAAACTAGAGGTGATAGCAAATACAACAGCCAAATCCAGGGCAGGTTCATTAATTTTTAATCCGCCGGTTATATTAACATAGACATCTTGAGAGGAAATGTTAAAACCTAATCGTTTTTCTAAGACAGCGATAAGAACAACCATTCGGTTATAGTCAAAACCGGTTGAAGTTCGTCTAGGCATACCAAATTTAGTCGGACTAGTTAATGCTTGGATCTCTATCAGCATAGGCCTAGTACCCTCTAGGCCACATGAGACAATAGACCCGCTACAGTTTAATGCTCGGCCAGAAAGCATGAGTTCCGAAGGGTTTTTTACTTCTACTAATCCTTTGTCGATCATTTCGAATACGCCGATTTCGTTAGTAGATCCGAAGCGATTTTTAACAGCTCTCAAAATTCTAAAGGATGCATGACGTTCACCTTCAAAATAGAGGACAGTATCAACCATATGTTCTAAAACTCGAGGTCCGGCTAAAGAACCTTCTTTTGTTACATGGCCAACAATAAAAATTGTTATGTTATAGCTTTTTGCTATCTGCATAAGTGTATGTGTTACTTGACGAACCTGCGATACACTACCCGGTGCGGAGGCTATATCCGAATCGTACATGGTCTGAATGGAGTCGATTATAACGAGCTTAGGTTTATGCTTAAGAATATTAGTTTGAATATTTGACATAATTATTTCACTTAATAGAAATAAATTATTTGTATCTACTTGCAGTCTTTGTGCCCTTAACTTAATCTGAGCACAGGATTCTTCACCAGAAATATATAAGACTTTGTTGTTTAATTCTCCAAGGGTTTGACATATTTGTAATAATAACGTGGACTTTCCGATACCTGGGTCACCACCAACCAAAATTAGAGAACCCTGAACTAATCCGCCTCCAAGCACTCTATCTAACTCATCTAGGCCAGTTGTTATTCTATTCTCTTCGGTTAATATTATTTCGGCCAATTTTACTGGTATAGATCCATCACTAGTAGATGTATTTTTATTTTTGGTTTCTTGAATAGTTTCTTCTATCATAGAACTCCATTCTTGGCAACTAGGACATTTGCCTAGCCATTTAGCTGATTCATATCCACAGGATTGGCAGACATAAACTGTTTTAATTTTTGACATATAAATTTTATTCCTTTACTAACTTTAAATTTGTTTGAGAAATGCTAATCAAATATTAATGGCAAAAAAAAAGAGGCTGCATGTTCTACAGTCTCTTAACTAAAAAAATATTATTATAACATAATCTTAATTTCATTCTCTATAGTTTCTTGCGTGGAGTTATCATGTGTTTCTTGTCAGTTACCCCACGTATAAATGCAGGGGATTGTATCTAATCTACACGTAGTACAATCGACTTTTATTAAAGTCTCCTACCTCAAAACGATTGATATCACAGGCTTACTGATGAAAGCTCTATAGAAAAAAATATAGTTAAACTGCCTTATATGGTACTAACTAAATTGTTTCGAATAATTTAGCTTTTCTTCCCATTTGTTCTAAATTTCTTTATCTGCAAAATTGACAAGTGCCTTTGCTACATTATGATTTACATTTGTAACGAAACTATTTTCTGGCCCAGATGATTGTATCATAAACAAGAAAGTAATGCAAGGAGTTTGGGCAATTCCTCCCTACACCTAAAGGTGAGGGCTTCCTAGCCTAAGCTTAGTGAAGATTCATTGCTAGATTCATTTGTTGCTTGCATAGATATATTTTCTAAAAAATTAATAATCCCAGTACCGATTGCCTGAGCCATTATAGATTGATACTGATCAGAGAGTAATTTTTGTTCTTCTTCACGATTAGTTAAAAAACCGCACTCTACAATAATTCCGGGGATATTACTTGATTTTAAGATAAAATAATCCATAGAGGATTTAATCAGTCTAGTATTTTCCGGATCAGCTATAGCATGAATACTTTCGGTTACATAAGTTGCTAAAGTTTTGCCTGGGCTTTGGTCACTATAGTAAAAGACTTGAGCGCCTTTGGCTGTAGGTTGAGCAAAAGCATTTTGGTGGATACTAATTAATACTGTAGCATTACTTTCGTTTATGATGTTTACTCTATTTTGCATATCTTCACGTTTATGGAATTTATCAGGAAAGCTGTCTAAATCTTTGTCTTCACTTCGTGTTAAGACGGTTTTATATTTATGCTCTTCTAAAAACGTTTTAAGTTTAAGAGCTATTTTAAGATTGATATCTTTTTCATAATTTTTACCCGTGCCGACTTTCCCAGGGTCATATCCTCCATGCCCTGGGTCGATTACTATTGTTTGATTTTCCTTAGTTGGCGCTGATAGGTCATTTGGTATATCAATTGGTACATCAAGTGGTACATCAATATCAAGTGGTACATCAAGTGGTACATCAATATCAATCGGTACATCAATGTTTGCTGTGCCCATTACTGGGATTGTAGCAGTATTAACATATTCAGGCTCAACAAGGGGAATTTCTTTTTGTATGGTGTTTTCCTGAGTTAAAATATTGTTAACCTGAAATTTATAATGACCACAAAACGCTACTAAAAAAACTAAACAAAAAGTAAAGAAAGTTGTTTTTGTAAAGTTCAAAATCTTTCACCTCATTTATTTTTCTAACTAGTTGTTCATTTTCGATAATTCTGTCCATACGTCTTGGGTTTCTAAACCGAGTTTCCATGCGGCATAACCTGCTAGATCATATTTTTCAATCAAATCTATTCTTTTGTTTATGGCAAACTTATCTTCTAGCCAAATTTTATAAAGTTTATTATCTTGTTGGAATTGAGTATAGTTGAGTTTTGTCAGCTCGTCATAAACTAATTTGGCATTTGCTTCTTTAATTCGATTGTTGGCCTCATACATGCTTATAGCACGAGTTTCTAATATGTCACCATATTCGGCCCATATCCTATTAAAAAATGGTATGCCTAAAACTAATTTATTATTCGGAACTTCTTCTAAATTTAATTTTATTCCGGTCTCAACCCAGTTTATAGATGCTACAGGGCCAGCTGTTTTGGATCCAGACCAATGTTCATCGTAAGCCATAACAATAAAATAATCCACTACTTTAGCTATTTTATCTCTCATATAGAATTTTGACCATTCTGACGGAATATATACATCGACTGATACACAAACTCCAATTTGACCCATTTGCGGATATAGTTCTCGCATAAATTGAACCCATTCTTTGCTGATACTTTGTGTTACGTTCTCTATATCTATATTTATGCCATCCAAATTATATTCTAAAGAATAATCAATTAGTTGGTCAATTACATGTTGACGATTCGCAGTACTAGTAAGGATTTCTGCGGTATATTTAGGATGTGAAAAATTATGGCTAAGTAAAGCCCAAACTTCTAATCCATGCTTTTTGGCTTCCGAAATATAACCATGGGAAGCTCTAGAATTTAAGTTACCTTTTCCATCTTTAAAGTCAAACCATGTAGGGGATATGACATTTAAATTTCCTATGCTATTGTATCTAGAATGGGAAAAAGTATTGACCGCTTTAACAGTCATTTGGTCCCAGGCTAGCCTTACTTTCTCGTTTAGTAGATCAACTTTGTATGGTTCATAAACTTTTTTTTCGACTATATCAGTTTCTCCAATAGGGGTGATGTAGCCTTGTTTTACATATCCGATCATGCCATTTTCGTTCCGTACTCTATAATAATCTAAAAGGGTGCCGTATATTTCTACCGTACTTTTATAATCTGCTTTATCTAATATTGGACGCTTTTTGTCAGCATGAGTACGTAAAGGAGCGCCCGAATGTTTGTTTACTTCTCCTAGTTGCTTTTTGGTTGATAAATTTTTAGCTATAACTAGCCTATTATCTTGGCCTAGATGGAAAGTAATAGGAAAGTCATTTTCTAAGAAATCATCTAGAATATAACAAATTTCATTTTGTTCAAATAAAAAATCTTCACTTGCTACGTTATAACGATTAACTGCATTTGGTGTTGTTATTGTTAAAATATTTTCTTTAGGATCATAAAAAATTGTGTCATCTACGTATTTGTGAGCGAATTCGCTAGAGATATATATATTATCATCTTTTAAGATAGCTGGTTCATATAAGTCTACACGTAAATCCTCAAACGTCATATTTTGATAATCGCTAGAGAATTCACTAAAATAAGTAATAGGATCAATTTTAGTAGTGGCCGGTGCTATCCGTAAGTAACCGACCACGCCTATAGCAATAACAAGTATCCCAAATGTGACTAAAGTAATTTTGTTTAACATTTGGTCCTCCAATTATTTTTATGTTGTTGCTTTTTTATGAAAAAATTTAGCAACTTTTCTTAATTCGAACCAAACAGGACTGGCTATAAATATAGAGGAATAAGTTCCGGAAATAACGCCAACTACTAATGGAAAAGCAAACTCTCTAACAGACGGAGTACCGAATATATTTAGCGATGCTACCATTATTAAGGTGGTGATCGACGTATTTATAGAGCGTGTCAATGTTTGGCTAATACTTGTGTTTATAACAACTTCATCAGATCCGCCGATAACTCTTTTGTTCTCTCGAATTCTATCGAAAACAATAATGGTATCGTTTATAGAATAACCAATGATAGTCAGTATAGCGGCAATGAAAGAGTAGTTAACAGGAATTCGAAAAACTACGTAAACACACATCATGATTAATACATCATGGACGAGAGCTATAACTGCTGCTGCGCCGAACTTAAAGTCTTTGAATCGTACCCAAATATAAATTAACATCAATACAGAAGCCAAAACTACGGCCGACATAGCAGTGGACTGAAGTTCACTACTTATTGTTGGGGAAAATGAATCTTCAGCTAAAATAATATTTCCTTCTAATCCAAACTCCTCTTGTACATGATCTACAAAATCTGTTCTCAGGGTTGCATCGGTTGTTTTCGTAGTTATTAATACTTGATAAGTGTCTGGAATAGTTTGGATAACGGCTGAAGAGTCACCTAAATATTCTATTACAAGTGGTAAGATTTGAGTTTGTACATCAAATTCTTTTGTAATATCCAAATGAATAATAGAACCACCACTAAATTCTATATCATAATTTAAGATACCTTTACCGTTAAAGTAATTTACAAACATCATAACGATACAAATAACGATAACAGCGAGAGAGATTAAAAAAAATGTTTTTCGTCTTTTGATATAGTTCATCTTCATTGTTTTGTTCCTCCATATAACACAGGATTTTGTAATCCGGATGCAACGAAAGCTCTAAGTAAAATTCTAGTCACAATAAGAGCCGTAAACATGGATAAGATAATACCGATACCTAATGTTGTCGCAAAACTTTTTATAATACCAGAACCGAACATGTATAGAACAAAAGAAGCGATTAAAGTAGTAACGTTTCCGTCGATTATACCACTAAGAGCTTTGTGAAATCCGCTATCAACAGCAGATCGAACAGTTTTTCCAGAATGAATTTCTTCTTTGATTCTAGTAAAAATGATAACGTTTGCATCTACCGCCATACCTATGGATAAAATAATTCCGGCAATACCAGGTAAAGTTAGCGTAGCCTGAATTAGGCTTAGTACAACAATCATTAACGAAACATATAGAGTTAAAGCGATATCAGCAACTACACCGCTAAGTCTGTATACGCAAGTCATAAATATAAGTACTATAATAAATCCAACGATCGCTGCTTCGACGCTAGCATTGAATGCGTCCATACCAAGTTTTGCACCGACACCGCTAGAAGAAATTGGAATCAAAGCGAAAGGTAGCGATCCGGCTTCAATACGATCGGCTAATTGAGAAGCGGATTGTTCAGTAAACGAACCAGAAATAACGGATTCACCATTTCGAATAGCCTCGTTAACAGTAGGAGCACTGATTATATGGCCATCTAATTTAATGATAATAGGTTTGCCGATGTTTTCTTCTGTAGCAATCTTAAAGGCTTCGGTTCCAATATCATCTAGCTTGATAGCTACGACAGCTTCGTTGCCCATGCCCATGTCCGCTAATTGAAATACAGCACTCTTAATATTTTTTCCTTCCAAAACAACCTTTCCGGTTTCATCCTCAAAAGTTAATAAAGCTGTAGCACCAATGCTGTTGATAGCTTCTTGAGGATCTTCCACGCCAGGAATGTTAACACGAATACGACGATCACCTTCAATGGCAACTTCAGCTTCGGTATAATTTTCTTTATCTAGTCTTACTTGAATCATAGCGACGGCGGCTGCCATGTCTGATGCGGTCGGAACTTCTCCATCTACCTCGTAGACAATACTAACTCCACCACGCAAATCTAAGCCAAGATTTATGTGAGAATAACAAAATACATTTTTTTCACCAATGCCGAAATATGCGAGGTATATAGTTATAATTATTCCTAAAACTACGCCTAGTATTTTCAAAACAGATTTCATAATTTGTTCAGCAAGGATAAGTTCCTTACTATCCTCTCTTTCTTCTGTAGTTTATCTCAAATAAGTGATATTACCTTTTATTATAAGAGATAAGTCAAGGTACTATTGTTGCTTACTCGCAATTAATCCAATTGCATTTTTAAGACGACTTTTCTATAATTAATCCGATTGCATTTTAATACGATTTTTCTGTAATATTGATGCATACCTGCAATGAATCCAATTACATTTTCAAGACGACTTTTCTGTAATTGGCCAAGGTACTATTGATGCTTACCTGTAATTAATTCAATGACATTTTTCAAGACGACTTTTCTGTAATTGGCCAAGGTATTATTGATGCTTACCTGCAATTAATCCAATGACATTTTTTAAGACGACTTTTCTGTAATTGGCCAAGGTACTATTGATGCTTACCTGCAATTAATCCAATGACATTTTTCAAGACGACTTTTCTGTAATTGGCCAAGGTACTATTGATGCTTACCTGCAATTAATCCAATTGCATTTTCGAGACGACTTTTTTGTAATTGGCAACCTATTTTGTATGTGCTTAAAATATCTCCATAAAAATTATAAGAATTAGCAGGGCAGCCGCCACTACAAAAAAGTTTTGCAAAACATTCTTTACACTCAGACTTTTCATATATATTGCATCCAGAAAATTCGGCTGTACGTTCTAAGTTTGTAACACCGGACCAAATGTTACCGAGTAAAAATTCTGTCATGCCAACAAATTGATGACATGGATACAGATCTCCTTCTGGTGTTACGGCCAAATATTCGGTGCCAGATCCACAACCGGATAACCGTTTATAAATGCAAGGACCGCCGGAGAGGTCAATATTAAAATGAAAGAAATTAAAAGTCTGACCGTTTTGTCTATACCTTTTTAGCATTTCCTTTGCCAGTGTTTCGTATTCCTGGCATAATAATGAAATATCTTGTTCTTTAAATGCATAATCTAGGTCAAGTGGTGCTACAACCGGCTCCACGGATACTTCGTTAAAGCCTAAATCTGCAATATGCAATACGTCGTTAGAAAAATCTAAATTTTTTCTAGTAAAAGTCCCCCGGATATAATATTTCTTGCCGTTACGTTTTTCTACAAGGTTTTTAAATTTGGGTAAAATTATGTCATAACTTCCTTTGCCATTAGGTGTAGGTCGCATCTGATCATTAATTTCCATTCGACCGTCCAGACTTAAAACAATATTATCCATATTTTCATTTAAAAAATCTATAATTTCATCGTTTAGTAAAACTCCATTTGTGGTAAGTGTAAATCGAAAATTTTTGTTGGCTTCCTTTCCTCTTTGGTTAGCATAGGCGACAAGTTCTGTGACAACATCAAAATTCATTAATGGCTCACCACCAAAAAAATCAATTTCTAAATTAGTTCGTGTGCCAGAATTTTGGATTAAAAACTCTATAGCTTGCTTTCCTACGTCGGCCGTCATAAGGCCACGAGGGCCATGGTATTCACCTTCTGAAGCAAAACAGTATTTACAAGATAAGTTGCAATCATGTGCTACATGCAAGCAAAGGGCCTTAACTACAGGATTTCTATTTTTAAAACTAGGAACTAAATCTTGATACGTATCTTTTGTAAATAACATCCCTTCTGCTATTAACTGATTAATTTCATTTATCGCCTCTCTTATATATTTTTCGTCATAAATCGGCTGATACTTAACAAGTAAATCATTAACGGTTAATATTGGCACTTCTTCCACAATTTCATAGGCAACATCATCTAGTATGTGGATCGAACCAGTATGTATGTCCATTACAATATTTAGATCTTCGAATTTAAATTTGTGTATCATCTTGTTTTGCTCCTTAATTTAAAGTTTCTTATATTATACTCCAAAATAATTAAAAGATAAAGTCATTTATTTTGCTGAAACAAAAATACTAACTTAATTATACCACAAAAGTAAAGCAAAAAAAAGTTTATAGCCGTAGCATAAGAATGAGCACAAAAAAAGCTTATAGCTGTAGCAACTATAAGTTGATAAGTATAAATTAATCCTTTAAAACCCCAACCATGATACTCTGAACAAAATATTTTTGTACAAATGGATGCACAAGAATGAGCACAAAAAAAGCTTATAGCTGTAACAACTATAAGTTGATAAGTATAAATTAATCCTTTAAAACCCCAACCATGATACTCTGAACAAAATATTTTTGTACAAATGGATGCATAAGAATGAGCACAAAAAAAGCTTATAGCTGTAGCAACTATAAGTTGATAAGTATAAATTAATCCTTTAAAACCCCAACCATGATACTCTGAACAAAATATTTTTGTACAAATGGATGCATAAGAAGGAGCACAAAAAAAAGCTTATAGCTGTAGCAACTATAAGCTGATAAATATAAATTAACCTTTTAAATCCCCAACCATGATACCCTGAATAAAATATTTTTGTACAAATAGATGCATAAGAATGAGCACAAAAAAAGCTTATAGTTGTAGCAACTATAAGCTGATAAGTATAAATTAATCCTTTAAAACCCCAACCATGATACCCTGAACAAAATATTTTTGTACAAATGGATGCACAAGAATGAGCACAAAAAAAAGCTTATAGCTGTAGCAACTATAAGCTGATAAATATAAATTAACCTTTTAAAGCCCCAACCATGATACCCTGAACAAAATATTTTTGTACAAATGGATATAAAATTAACATTGGCGCTGTGGAAACTACTATTACGGAGTATTGTAACATGTTTTGTAAATTTTCTCTGTATAAAATTTCTTCCATAGTATAACCGGCAGAAGACATTTCTGTATTTTGGCCAATTATCAATATATCACGCATGATTAACTGTAGCGGATAATAATCTGGAGTGTGTAAGTAGATCATAGCATTAAAGAATGCGTTCCAGTGGCCAACAGCATAATATAGAGTGATAACTGCTAGGATTGGTTTTGATAAAGGAATAACTATTTTTAATAGATAGCCGATGTCGCTACATCCATCCATGGTAGATGCTTCTAGGAGTTCTTTAGGAAGGGATTGGAAATAAGTACGAGTAATAACCATGTTCCAAACACCTAAAGCGCCAGGAATAATCATAACTAAAGGAGTGTCAATTAAATTGATATCTTTATAAAGTAGATAAGTAGGAATCATACCGCCGTTGAACCACATGGTAAATGCAAAAAATAAAGTGATTTGATTTCGGTAAGGTAGTTTTGCTCTAGACAAAGCGTAGGCCGCCATAACAGTTATAATAACGTTTATAATTGTGCCCGACACTGTGTATAAGAAAGTATTTTTAAAACCAGTTGGTATACTGTTATGCTCTAAGATAGCTTTATAACCATCGAAGGTTATATCCAAAGGCCAAAAAACAACTTCGCCAGCCGCAACACGAGCGCCAGAACTGAAGGATGAGATAAAAATATACCAAAGTGGATATAAAATAATTAGTGCAGTAATAAATAATAGTATATAAACAACAACATAAAATACGCTATCAGAATTAAATTCTTGTTTTGATTTTTTAGGCTTTAAATTCAATTTTGGTTTAGATTGTTCTAAATTTTCTACCATAAGCTCATCTCCCCATATTTTCTAGCAACTTTATTAACGATGAATATTAAAATGAAAGCAATAACCGATTGAAATAATCCAACTGCAGATGTATAGGACACATCAGGGAAAGAGGCGGCGATACCCATTTTATAAACGTAAGTTGAGATTACTTCGGAAGCGGATGCATTAAGAGAATTTTGCATTAATAAAGTTTTTTCGAATCCGACATTTAAAATTCGTCCAAGACTCAAAATAAGTAATATAGTAATCTGAGGAACTAAAGCCGGAAAATCAATGTGCTTGATACGCTGAACAACGTTGGCTCCATCCACCATTGCTGCTTCGTGAAGACTTACATCCACTCCGGTTAGGATAGCAATGTAGATGATAGCTGAGAATCCCATGGTTTGCCAAATACCTGACCAAACGTATACGGATGAAAATGCTTCGGGCATAGCTAATAGATTAAGACTATAATCTACTCCAAATACGCCGAGTAAATTATTAATTAATCCGTTTCTAGGATCTAAGGTCTTCATTACGATTGAGACCATTACGACAACCGAAATGAAATGTGGAGCATATGTAATTACTTGGACCCATTTGCCGAATTTTTTGTTTGGACAATACTTTAATAATATTGCTAAAATAACTGGAAACGGAATACCAACAATTAATCCGTAAATACTGATTGTTAAAGTGTTGATCATAATGTCGCTAAATTGATAATAATCAAAGAATCTTGCAAAGTGTTCAAAACCTACCCATTCGCTGCCCCATATTCCGTCTACTGGTCGATAATCACGAAAGGCTATTTGTGCTCCATACATAGGGAAATAGTGGAAAATTAGCATGTAAAGCATGGGCAACAACAATAATAAATAAAGTTGCCAACAATCTAAGAATGCTGCTTTTGTGCGTTCCCATCTTGATTTTTTTTGTTTCATTCTTTTCCTCCTTTATTAATTGTAGTTAAATGTGTTTGAATTTTACCTATATGGGTAAAAAAAATATAACAACAGTACAATTATATTGTAAGGTTAAAAAGATGTCAAGTTATTTTTTACAAGTTTAAGTAGAAGTTATAAATTTATGTTAATACAAATATTTGTTGGCCAAAATTAATAGTGGCGAATATAAAAAATCGGTGGCCAATGATTAGGCTACCGATCCGAGTCAGTTGATATAGAATATTAGGGGGTTGTCGCACGGGAGGGAGGTATCAGCACTTCCCCTGACCACTTCGTGGCTTTTCCCCTCGGCGAGGGGGACTTAGAGGGAGAAAGCATGCCTTCTAGTTGTAGTTGCTTATGTGATCTGTATACAAATTTATAAGTGACATAGTGAATTTTCTTAAGTTCCCATGTATGGGAGTAGGGGCATAGTCGGGAACTTAAGAATCTTTTTGCAAAGCTAACTAAGAGTGCGGGCAACCTGCTCCCCTTTAGTCTATTTCGCTACACGTTGTGCCCCTCACTCAGTGACTACTTGGTGTGCCCCTCCGTCTTCACAAAATTACGGGGCAGCGCTGCTTCCCTCCGGGAGGGAGGTGGCCGCAAAGCGGACGGAGGGAGAAAGCGTGACTTCAAGTTGTAGTTGCTTATGTGATCTGTATACAAAATTTATAAGTAACATAGTGAATTTTCTTAAGTTCCCATGTATGGAAGGTAGAGGCATAGGCGGGAACTTAAGAATTTAATTAAGAGAAAAAAAGAGAGGGATTAGGCCGTATTTTGGAATCCAAAGCACTCTGAACTTAGTCTGTCGATTAGAAGATTGTTAGTGCGACAGCCCCTGTCAGCGAAACTGATTGAGAGTTGATAGCTAGATCCGAATTCGAATGCATAGCTTCTATTATATGGCTATGTTTTCAAGACTATTTTTCATGATTACCGATAATTACTATGGAAAATTTTGTTAATTTGCAAAGTGTGGGATCAGCGTACTTAGACTCTTTGTCCAAAGAATTGTTGCTCTGCACTTTAGTTTTTGGAATTTAATTGACTAAGGGATCGGCGAAAAGCTCTTAGCCCAGCTGAATGAGGAGTTATTCTGAAGTGGTTACTCCATAATGCCCTTTTGGTGAAGACCAAAAGTTAATTTTTTTGAGTTCCCATGTATGGGGGGTAGAGGCATAGGCGGGAACTTAAGAATCTTTTGGCGAAGCGAACTAAGGGGAAATTGCAAGGGGATATCGTACTAACAACCTAAAAGTCAATTAACATTCAACGTGTTATGTAATATTTGAAATGAATGATAAAATATAAAATAATGCAACTTTAGCGAGTGTTATAGCAAAAATCCCGGGGTATATACAAAAAATTATGCCAAAAATGAATATATCCGAACGATAAACTTGCAAATCAAAGTTGAATATTAAGAAATGAAGTGAAAATTATTTATCTAAATAAGGTAAGTCAGCTTGAAATAGTACATATCTAAAAGAAAAAGTTCTAAAATTGGAAAATTATTTTCGTTAAGCATTCGAAAAATGAAAGTTAAAAATGTATGTATTGCATAAAATGCAGAGTTAATAGCAAAATTTTCGGGGTATATACAAAAAATTACGCAAAAAATGAATAATTCTTCAACTTGTCAGTCACTTTGTGAACCTCCCTCGGAGAGGGAGGCAGGAGGCCCGCTGTCCTGCAATTTTGTGACTTCTTAAGTTCCCGGCTATAGGGGGTAGAAGGGGCGAAAGCGTGTATATAAGATTTTGTTGCTTTTAAGTAAATTATAAATTTTACCAGACAAGCCGTAAAGCCCCTAGCTTTAGCTATGGGGATTTTAATACAACTGAATATAAACGGTTGCTAGAAGTAGTCATTTCTAGCGTAAAATATTCAATGCACTGAAAATGTTTCTAAAGTGAAACACGACAAGAAAAAGTCGTTAAAACGATTTATTAAAGACTCAGTGGCTCGGATACATGGTAAAAGTGTATCAGCATACAAGACTGTATGTCCTGTTGTATGAAGGGTAATGACATCCCCTTCACTAAAGGTTGAACGCTCAGAAATGAATTTGTAATTTGTCCTTTAATCACTTTAGAATCCCCCGCCTTTAGGTGTGGGGAGTGTCAAATCGTTTTCCTATCATTCAGAATTTAATACAATAGTTTGTTTCACTACGTTACGCCCCCTTGGCGATTTTTGCAAAATTATGGGGAAAACAGCGTGCCCTCAATTATTTTTGGAATTATTAATGCGACAGCCCCCTGTCAGCGAAGCTGATTGAGAGATTAGATCTTTTGAATCGAATTTTAGATCGCAAATGATTATTTCGGATTAGCGATGTATCCTTTATAGAAGCCACCAGATTGGGAAGTGGCCCAAATTATTTGCGGATCTTGAGAATCGAATTCTAGGTCGTAAATTTTGGTTGGATTACCGATGTTTTGGTTAACTTTCATCCAATTATTACCATAATTTTCTGATATATAAACGCCGTTATTTATCTCGTGGGCATCGTTTGCGTATCCTAATCTAGAAATTGCGAGTAATCTGCAAGGATCATTTTTGTCAAAATCTACTACTGTAATTCTTGGCATTTCAAAAATTTTAATCCACTCTTGTTGATCGCTTGGTAGTACCCAAACTCCGCCAGCAGTTTTGGTTCCACCTTTATGTCCTGTTGCTATATACTTATTGCCATCCGGATCTATCGCTATATCGTTAACTTGAATAACCGGCGGAAGTCCTTCGACTAAATTCCAACTTTCTGCTTTATCATGGGATACGTAAAGTCCTATGCCCATATTATGTTTACTCTGATCTGTTTTGCTAATCGGCATGCATGCGTAAATTGTATTTGAGTCAAAGGGGTCTATTAATAATTTATAAGGTGCAGAGTCTGAAGGCATTCCGTTATTCTTTTGAGTCCAGTTATATCCTCCATCGGTAGATTTCCAAACGCCTAAATGGCCTTTTTCGGGATTTACTTGGCCTGAACTTTGTAAAGACAATTCAGAGGCTACCGAAAAATACATGGTCTCTCCATCATTAGGATCTATAACAAAAGTTCCGGGTGATTGTAATTCACTGCTAGCTGTAGCCCCAACTAAAACGTCAGAGATCATGGTCCAATTTTGGCCAGCATCGGTTGATTTGAAAATTCCACCTTTGCCTTTTTGCCTTAAAATACTACAATATAAAGTATTGATGTCATTTGGTGAAATGGCTATTCCGGCTGGTGACTCGGGCGCTGTTTTAGAATGTTCGATAAATGCTGGATCGGTTTTTTCACCTTTGTCTACCATTCTAAATATACCGTTTTCGCCGGTTCCTAGATACATGACATTTGGATCTTGAGGACTCGTTACGATTACTGATCCAGGAAGATTGGATCCACCTGTTCCGCTCATAGAACCGTCATCACGATATTTTACATCTAGTTGATCCCAGTTTTGTCCATAATCTTTAGAGTGAACAAGACTTCTAAACATTACATAGACGGTTCCGTCTGGGCCAATATCTAAGTCTCTCGCGCCTTGGGTAGAATATTCAGAATCGTAATAATAGGCCTCGCCAGCATGGTGATACTCTACATTAGGTTTGGAGAGATCTGAACCTTCGGGAATTTTTCCGGAGGCTGACCAATATGGAGCATCTTCTGTCCAGCCATAACCGGTTCGAGTCAAAATATCCCATGTTTTACCACCGTCCAAAGTGCCCCAAACTTCGCCGACAGCCATGGAGGCAGTATGCGTTGCGTTGTGGGCTATATATATTTTATTTGGATCGTTAGGGTCTACTACAATTCTATTAAAATTTGCCATGAGATTTGTTGGTAAATTTGGATAATTGGCTCTTATTTGATTTACAACAGTCCCGGTAGCTAAGGATGGATATTTTTCGCTTCCACTAAAATATTTTCCGAAAAATCTTCCGCTCCAATATGCACCATTTAAAATATGATAGGATTGTGTTGCGTCGTACATTTCTTTAACGTTATATCCTAAATCGCCTGAAATGTTTATCCAACTTTCGCCACCGTCGATGCTTTTTATTATTCCGCCCGCACTACCTATTGTTTTATTAGTATCATCGAAAAAATATGCTACTTGATTTATTGCAAAAATTGTTATTTCTTTTTTAGCATCGTCTTTGTAAATAAAAATATCACGTACTAAATCTGTGGAGTCATTAATATCTACTTGGCCATTTGAATCTAGATCTAACTTTTTAAATGTGTTGCCAAAATCAATGCTTTTGTATAAACCGTAGGATGTGGCAGCATAAATTTCGCTAGTGTTGTAAGGATTAATTATTATGCTAGAAAATTCAGCTTTGGCCGGGATACCGGTTGTAATAATTTTTTTCCAAGTTTTTGCACGATCAGTTGTTTTATATAAGCCTACTGGATTGATTGGTTTTGTGCCATGAGGTTTGGCTGCAGAAATGTAATTATCTTTACTATTCCAAAAATGGCCAGTGCCAACATACCAAATGTTTTCGTCCGTTGGATCTACAGCTACAGCGCTGGAGCGACCGGATGGTGCACCACCAGATCGTAATTGAGTCCAAGATCGTCCTTTATCTTCGGTTTGCCAAACACCACCAGAAACTAATAGTCCAAAGTTTTCGTTAGATCTAGAAAAATCCATATCCCCGATACTTTGAGGTGAAGCATTGTGTTGTTTGGATTCATCGAAATCATTTATAGTGATAAATCTATTTCCTTGGTCGTAAGTAACATAGTGATTGCCCATGTCAGGTGAATTAAAAAAAGTGTTAGGATCAGTTGGATGGATATGAATTTTTTCGGAGTAGCCAGCATTACCCGGTGCAAATTGTATCCAATTTATGTAGTCTTCAGAGATAACTTTGGTAGAGTTTAAAGTATTAAAATACTGAGTATCTAGCGAATAATCCGGTACTGCGAAAGTAGAAATGGATAAAGTAGAAAAAATACCGATTGCTAATAAAGATTTAATTAATTTCATAAATAATATTCTCCTAATATAATATTTATCGCAGCTATTTATTAGTGAAAGGATCAATAAATAAACTGCGATTTTATAGTTAGCACACGCTTTTTTCGATTAATAAGCGCCTTTTTCTAAGAATTTAGCGGTTTCCCAAATAGGTTAGTACACGCTTTTTTCGATTAATAAACGCCTTCTTCTAAGAATTTAGCGGTTTCTCAAATAGTTAGTACACGCTTTTTTCGATTAATAAACGCCTTCTTCTAAGAATTTAGCGGTTTCCCAAATAGGTTCGCCATGATTATGTTGTGGCTCACCCGGCGTACTTCGACCATTTAAGACCAATTTAATTAATTCTTTTTTCATCGCATCAAATATTTCCGGATGCTCATTAACTAAATTTTTGCGTTCGCTGATATCATCTTTTAAATTATAAAGTTGAAAATCTGGCATGCCTTCGTACATTTCTAAAGCTTTGACTTTGCCCCAACCACCGCCGGTAGAACACATAATTAGTTTGAAATCACCTTTTCGCAGAGCTAATGATCCGTCGCAGCTTTGATGGATGACGCTTTCTCGAATGTTAACATCTTCATTATTCCATAATGGCAAGTTGGAAAAACTATCTACGCACATGCTCGGGGTAATTTGGTAATCCAATAAGTCGGCTACAGTAGCAAAAAAGTCGGATAGGCATACTGTTTTATCGGTAACGCTACCAGCTTTGATTCCGTTTGGCCATTTAATGATATAAGGAACTCGATGGCCACCTTCGTATACATCGGCTTTATGACCTCGAAATACATAACTTGGATAGTGACCTAATGCATGCAACTCTTCGAAGTCAGCAATTGGGGAACATCCGTTGTCAGTGGTAAAGACTAAGATAGTATCATCGGCAATATTTAGTTCGGTTAACTTTTGCATAACTCGGCCAACCACATCATCGCAGTGTAGAACAAAATCGCCGTAAAAGTTTGTATTGCTTTTACCTATAAATTCTTGGCTAGGTAAGATAGGGCCATGAGGTGCTGTTAAAGGAAAATATATAAAAAACGGATTTTCTTTGTATTCTTCAATTTTTTCTAAGACCTTGTCGCATAAATCGTCTAACACATTTTCGTGAACAAAATTTTTGCCGGTTGGACCAGATCTCCACCATGCACCTTTTCGGCCGGGAATACCTGCTGTTACTTCGAATGGCTCTTGATCTGTGAATCGATTATCTTCTATATAAATATATGGTGGCATATCTAAAGAGGCTGCAATACCGTAAAAATAATCGAACCCTCTAGTATTTGGCCCACCTTCTATAATAGCAGAGTAGTCGACACCGTTGCATGTTTTAAAGCCAGGCTTTTCTACGAAGTCGTCTGTTTTTGCAAAGCTCATCCCTAAGTGCCATTTGCCGATACAGGCTGTTTGATAGCCTTCATCTTGTAAAAGTTGGCCGATAGTTTTAGTTTCTTCTTCTATTAAAGGTTCAGAATATCCGCCTAGTACCTCAGACTTTAATTTAGAGCGCCAGTTATAACGTCCGGTTAAAATCCCGTATCGAGATGGTGTACAAACGGCGGATGTCGTGTGGGCATCCGTAAATCTTAGGCCAGCGTCGCACATTTTGTCAAGATTGACAGTATTGATTTTGCAATTTTCGTTATATTTTAAAACGTCGCCGTAACCCATGTCATCAGCTAATATATATACTATATTCGGTTTTTTTGTCATACAGAACTTCCTTTCAAGTCAATAAATAAGTTAATTTGATATTCAAAGTTGTGGATCAATGCGAAGCAATAAATCAATAAATAAGTTAATTCGATGTTCAAGGTTGTGGATCAGCTTTAATAAATTTTCTCCTGTCAATATAATTAAGATGATTATAAAAATGGTAATTCATGTAAGTGACATTATATAGCATGATGCAGAAAGCACAACTTTAATAACTATCTTATTATACATAAAAACTGACGTTTTGTACTCAAAATTTGCAAAGTTGAATAAAAGGAAATTGACTAATCTAGAATATAAAGGTATGCTTTAAAAAAATGTGACGAGGAGGAAGGTATTTGGAGATTTGGTGTAGGCATGAAATTTTTGATGAAGATTTTTGCATTGTAGAAGAAAATCCACCTGGTTTTTTAAGAATCTTTAAGGCAGAAAATGGGAACTTCCTATATAAAAGTGATGATGAAGAAGTGTTGCTACAGGAAGGCCGGATTTATGTTTGCCCAACTCATACAGCATATAGTATAAAAAATATTTCAGGCAATAAATGTAAATGTTTAGTGATACAACGTTTGGCCAGGAATTATTTATTAGATAAACTGATAGATTTAGGATATGAAGAAATATATATGTTAACAATAACGTTGATTGAGAAATTATTTGAGAAAGAAAATTTTAGAGGGGTTATGCATGGCGTAAGGATAATAATTGAAAAGTGCGTAGGAGATGGATTAATACTAAAAGTACATGAAACCTTTCAAAATATATTAGCCACGATGCAAAAATATGCATGCAAAAATATATCGGTTAGCGAGTTTGCGAAGATGTTTGGTTATTCAAATGAGCATTTTATTAGGATATTTACCAAAGAGATTAAAACAACGCCGTATCAATATTTGCTGAATATAAAGATGGGAAAGGCCCGAGAATTTTTATATAGCGGTAGATCTGTCCGTGATGTAGCTAGTTTAACCGGATATTCAGATACTAAAAGTTTTAATAAGGCCTTTAAAACCAGATATGGAATTACGGCATCCGAATATAAAAAAAATTATAATACCCAAGGTAAGTTTTTATAATTGACATAAAAAAAAGGGGATCCTTGGGCGACAGCACCATAAGAACCCCTCAATCAGCTTCGCTGACAGCTCCCCTGGAAGGCATACATGGGAACCTTAAGAAGCGAAAAACTTCGCA
>MDSO01000036.1_pt1 | contig 25953 bp, 22 predicted proteins | sample 1005691 | NCBI WGS metagenome assembly MDSO01 (sample SAMN05526595, study PRJNA338239) | gut metagenome | isolation source: stomach gut content | host: Acanthurus sohal | place: Saudi Arabia: Red Sea | collected 2011-04 | reverse complement strand
AATAGGTATGCTGGTAGGATTATAAAAAATGTAAAAGTTAAAGATTCTCCTAAATGGTTAAAGGATAAATTAATTTCGGCAGGATTACGACCTATCAATAATATTGTTGACATAACCAACTTCTTATTGCTAGAATTTGGCCAACCGATGCATGCATTCGATTATGATAAACTTGTAGGCCATGAGATCAATGTTAGATTAGCAAAAAGTAATGAAGAAATGGTGACCTTATTAGGAGATACCATAAAGCTAGATGATTCTATGCTAATTATAGCGGATGCCGAGAAACCAATAGCTGTGGCCGGAGTAATGGGTGGCGAAGAGACAAAGGTTACGGAAGAAACGACTACGATATTATTTGAATGTGCGAATTTCAACGCTTACTCTGTAAGGCAAACATCTAAGAAATTAGGAATAATGAGCGATTCATCGAAAAAATATGTAAAAGGTTTAGATCCGGAAAACATTAGTTATGCAATAGATCGAGCGGCACAACTAATCAATATAACAAATTCGGGCGACGTATTAGGTGGCTTGATAGATATTTATCCAGTGCCAAGAAAAGCCATAACTATTCCGTACGATGTAGATTGGATCAACGCATTTTTGGGGATAAATATTTCTAAAGAAGAGATGGAATCGATATTTAGAAGAGTGAGGTTTGTAGTAGATCCTAAAAATTGTTTAGTCACTATACCAACGTCTAGGCCGGACGTGACCATGAACGCTGACTTAGCAGAAGAGATAGCCAGAATGTATGGTTACGACAAAATTCCGGTAACCCTAGAAAGAGCTACACCAACTGTAGGTGGCAAAACTTATTTCCAAAAGACAGAAGATAGAATTACTCAAATGCTTAGAAATTGCGGTGCTTATGGGATTAGGACTTATACTATTGAGTCGCCTAAAATTTTTGATAAGCTGAATGTAGCAAAAGATTCGGCCTTAAGAAATGTTATAGCTATTCAAAATCCATTGGGCGAGGATTTTAGTATATTGCGTAGCACAACCGTAAATTCCATGTTAAATGCTTTAAGCTTAAACAATAATAAGCGTAATGACTCAGCCATGCTGTACGAAATAGGTAAGATCTTCATTAAAACCGATAATCAATTGCCAGATGAAGTTGAAAAAATTATGCTAGGTTTGTATGCTCCAAATGCTGACTTTTTCGCCCTAAAAAGTGTTGCAGAATCTTTGATCGATTCTTTGGCTATAGAAAATGCTTCTTATGTAAGAAATCAAGAATTAGATTTCATGCATCCGGGCCGTTGTGCTAATCTGATCATTGGCAAAAACAATGCTGGCTTCTTAGGTGAGATTCATCCGGAAGTATTAAAGAACTTTGGATTTAATCAAAAGGTTTACGTCATGGAACTAGATTTAAACACTATTATAAATGCTACCAAAAAAGATTTGGTTTATAAGCCGTTACCAAAGTTTCCGAGTATGGAAAGAGATTTGGCGGTTATTGTTAACAATAATATATTAGTTGGCGATATGATAAATTTAATAAATGAGCGTGGTGGTAAAAATTTAGTTAGCACGGAATTATTTGATGTTTACGAAGGTGAACAAGTAGATAAGGGTAAAAAATCTGTTGCATTTAATTTTAAATTCCGTGCGGTTGACAAAACTTTAACGGATGAAGAAGTTAGCAAGAGTTTAAAGAAAATTTTGTACGCCTTAGAATCTACTTTCGAAGCAAAATTAAGATAGCCAATGTTCCCCTTCCAGCGAAGCTGACTAAGGGGTTCTCCTGGAGTGCTTACTCCGTAATTCCCTTTTTGTGAAGCTAACTAAGGGGCGGACACGCCTGCTCCCCTGCCGGGGGAGCTGTCAGCGAAGCGGACTGAGGGGTTCTTCTGGAGCTGTCGCCCAGCACATCTTTTGATGAAGTTAACGAAAGAGATTGTCACGGTGTCACCCTTTTAGCAAAGCTGACTGAGAGGTTTTAAATATAAGGAGCTGCTTGCGTATTTATTATACTTAAATCTTTTTCTTCTATTAAAGATAAAATTTTTAAATTCATATCTCCTTTTAATTGATAATATATAAGAGGATCTTTTGTATCAGTAGAATAAACAATTTTTATTGTTACGGTAGAGGTTGCAAAACTATCTAAATATACAGCTATACTTCCTTTTTGGATACTTTCCTGTGCTTCTAAATCCTGTTTAATGTTATCCATAAGTTCTGTTATCGATTCTAATGTAGTGTTGCTACTAGACGTAAAAGATATCATAAAATCAACGGTTCTTTGTGTAAATTTGGACCAGTTTGTAATGTCACAATTTGTCAGAACGCTATTCGGTAAAATAATTAAGCTACCATCTAATTGCTGAAGTTTAAGACTTTTAAAAGTTATATCGTTTACAATACCTTCATAAGCGCCAAAGCTGATCCAGTCACCTTTTGCAAAAGGATTATCGAGCATAATATCTAAGCTTCTAAATATACTTCTAATACTATTTCGTAGGATAACAGCAAAAAATGCTGTAGTTAGGCCGATAGCTATTAATAATTTCTCTATACCTGCAGTAAAAGGAATTAAAACTAAAGCGGATGAAAGTAAAATAATAACAAACGTGAGAGAATTTGTTATTATTGCTATGCTTAAAGGATTCTGTAACAAAGGATAAGGAAAATCATCCGTTAACATTTCTTGTTTCAAAATATTTACCAATTGACATAAAGTGTAAGCTATACCGATTATTACTAAAGACATTATTACAGTTTTTAATTCTGCTACGGTTATAATATCTAGTTTATAAGTTATTTTGTTAATTACTATATCTGGTTTATTAATATTTGGTATATTTACAAATGGAGAAAATAAAAGCGCTATAGTCAAGCCTAGTAACAATAGTAAATAATTTAATAGGCTGGCCAAGGCTTTTTCGGCCTGAGTACGATAGTCTACTGGTTTTTTTAAAAATATTTTTAAGAAAGGTTTACGAAGTATAAAAAATGTCAACAATATAGTTAGCGATCCAATTAAAGAAATGTATAGCCAAGTTTTAGTATCCATGATAGTCGCTCCTTCAATTTAAGTTCTTATTTGCATTAGTATATTCTCATCGATGCAAATGTGTGCTATAATCAAGCATGATTTATTTTTTTGGTTATCCCTTGTTTATGAAAATGAAGTACAATATAATGTAGAGTAAATTAAAAGTAAAATTAAAATTAGAAAGGGGTATTTAAAATTGAGTTCATCTAGATTAAAGCTACATGGATTTAATAATCTCACTAAAACGTTAAGTTTTAATATGTACGATATTTGTTACACTAAAAACGAAGCAGATCGGATGGCATATATCGAATATATTGACGAGCAATACAATGCTGATAGACTAACTAACATACTAACTACAGTAACAGAGATTATCGGTGCAAACATTTTAAATATTGCTAAGCAGGATTATGAACCACAAGGGGCCAGCGTTACGTTGCTAATATCAGAAGGACCAGTCAACTTAAGAGAACAAGAAATACAAGTTCATCCAGCATCGCCTGGGCCGATTCCGGAAGCTGTCGTAGCACATTTGGACAAAAGTCATATAACAGTTCATACTTATCCGGAGTATCATCCACACGAAGGAATTAGCACTTTCAGGGCCGATATAGATGTTTCTACATGTGGTGAAATATCACCTTTAAAAGCTTTAAATTATTTGATACATTGTTTTGATGCTGACATAATGACTATAGACTATCGAATTCGTGGCTTTACAAGAGACATTACGGGTAAGAAAATGTTTATTGATCACAAAATTAATTCTATTCAAAACTATATACCAGAAGATGTTATCAACATGTATAATATGATCGATGTTAACATTTATCAAGACAAAATTTTTCACACCAAATGTAAGCTAAAAGAATTCGATTTGGATAATTACCTTTTCGGATATACAAAAGATGAATTACATCCTGGACTCCGCCGTGAAATTTCAAAAAAAGTTAAAAGGGAAATGGACGAAATTTTTTACGGTACAAACGTAAAAGATGCCATGTTTAAGTTAGATGAATCATAATGAAACTCCCCTGCTTACAGGGGTACTAGAGTATGTGAAAACAAATCCAACTTGTTTTGATGTACCTGGTCATAAAATGGGTAAAGGTATTAGTAATTTATCGAATTTATGGAGTGAATTAACATTAAAAATGGATATAAATTCATCTCCATCCGTAGATAATCTATCTAATCCAAAAGGTATTATAAAGAAAGCGGAGAGTTTATTAGCAGATGCGTATCAGGCGGATTATGCTTACATGTTAGTAAACGGATCGACTAGCGGAGTTATTTCTATGATAATGAGTGCGATTTCTTTTGGTGATAAAATAATTTTACCAAGAAACGTTCATAAATCTGCCATTAACGCATTGATTTTATCCGGTGGTGTACCTGTATTTATCGATGCAGAAGTGGATCGGGAATTGGGTATTTCGAATGGAGTAACGTTAACAAAAATAGCACATGCATTTGATTTAAATCCAACAGTAAAAGCAGTTTTTATTCTTCATCCAACATATTTTGGTGTTACCTCGGACTTAGAGAACATCATAAAGTTTTGCCATAAAAGGAACATAGCAGTATTAGTTGACATGGCCCATGGCGCTCATTTTGGTTTTTCGACCGACACGCCGATAAATCCATCTAAAGTAGGAGCAGATCTAGTAACGACTAGTATGCATAAAACGGGCGGAGCGCTTACACAAACATCGATACTACTTCTAAATGAAGGGTTAATTTCGCGAGAAAAAGTTAGACGAGCTATAAATTTATTGCAAACAACATCAGCCTCCTATTTACTAATGTGTTCTATTGACGAATCTCGGCGCATGCTTATGATAGAAGGTCCAGATAGATTGGCTAAGCTTTACAAATTAGCCATAAATGCGAAGATAGCTATAAATAAAATGAATGGATTAAAATGTATAACCAAAAAAGAGTATATAGCTAATCATTCTAGCGTTTATGATTTGGATGATTTGAAATTAGTTATTTCAGTTAAAGGATTATCCGTTTCAGGTTTTTTTGTATATACTTTACTAAAGCAAAAGTATAATATCCAGATAGAATTAGCAGAACCTTATGTAATTTTGGCCATTATTTCTTTCGGAGATACACAGGAAACCGTCGAACAATTGATAGCTGCATTATCTGAAATTAGCCATCAGTATTATGTGCCTAATAATGAAGGTAAGCAGAATAAAAAGGGTAACAAGGTTGTGACATTTAACGAATTTCCAAAAACTATATTATCACCTAGAGACGCTTATTATTTTTCTAAAAAGGAAGTTAACATAAAAGAAGCTATAAATTACATTTGTGGCGAAGTTATAATGATATATCCGCCTGGGATACCAATAATAATTCCTGGCGAGCGGATAAGCAAAAAGTTGATAAAATATTTATCATATTTAAATGAAGAGAATGTAGTGATATTAAAAGATAGCGAAGAAAATAATAATATACTAATAATAGACAAAGATGTGGAGGAAAATCCGATGGATTTATGGTATACAGAAAATCATCAAGGGGATACAAAGTTTTCGATACAGGTAAGTGAGCATATTCATACAGAGAAGAGTGAGTTTCAGGAAATAGATTTTTTTAAGAGCAAAACATTTGGCACGTTTTTTACATTGGATGGCTTAATGATGGTTACAGAAAAAGACGAATTTATATATCACGATATGATAGTGCACGTACCAATGGCGGTAAATCCAGATATAAAACGAGTTCTTATAATTGGTGGAGGGGACGGAGGAACGGCCAGAGAAGTATTAAGATATTCGAAAGTAGAAAAAGTGGATATGGTCGAAATCGACGAGAGAGTAGTACGTTTATGCCAAAAGTATCTGCAGCAAACGGCTTGCAAATTAGATAATGATGAACGCTTAACTATGTATTTTGAAGACGGCTTAAAGTTTGTACAAGAATGTGAGCCGGAAAAATACGATTTAATTTTAGTAGACTCTACTGATCCGATAGGGCCGGGTGAAGGGTTATTTACCTATGCTTTTTATAATAATTGCAAAAGAGTTTTAACAGAAAATGGAATCCTAATTAATCAACATGAGAGTCCTTATTATGAAAGCTATGCACATGAGATGAGACGATCCTCTAAAAAGTTGCAAGAAACGTTTCCTATAGCAAAAGTATATCAATTTCATATGCCAACTTATCCATCCGGTCACTGGTTGTTCGGATTTGCATCTAAAAAGTTTGATCCGATCAAGGATATAAAAGCACAAGAATGGAATAACTTAGAACTTAAGACAAAGTATTATAATACTGATTTACACATAGGTGCTTTTATGCTACCAACTTATGTTAAGGAAATGTTGGAGGACAGAACCGATGTTTGATATGATAGAAGGATCTAAATTTATAGCCTGTGAGAACGACAAAGAATCTGCTGATATAATAATCTTCGGCGTGCCGTTTGATGGGACCACATCCTTTAGGCCAGGAACGAGATTTGGGCCGATGGCTATTAGGACCGATTCCTATGGAATAGAAACCTATTCGGCATATCAAGACCTGGATTTAACTGAGAAAAAAGTGGCCGATATAGGTGATTTAGAATTGCCGTTTGGAAATACTAGACGTGTTTTAAAAAAGATTAATGAAGTGTCAAAAAGTGTATTGAAACTTGATAAAAAGCCGTTAATGCTCGGTGGTGAACATTTAGTTACGTTGGGCTTAGTAGAAGAGCTAGTAAAGATTTATCCGGATTTGTGCATTATTCATTTCGATGCTCATACGGACCTACGGGAAGATTACCTAGGTGAAAAACTTTCGCACGCTAGTGTAATCAAGCGTATTTGGGATATCGTAGGCGATAATAAAATATATCAGTTTGGCATTCGTTCGGGCACTAAGGAAGAATTTGAATTTGCAAAAATCCACACAGTGTTAAATAAATTTAATGCTAACAATATAAAAGAAATTGCATCTCAACTGAAAGGAAAGCAAATATATCTTACTATAGATTTAGATGTATTGGACCCGTCCATTTTTTCCGGGACGGGAACACCAGAACCTGGCGGAATGAGTTTTAATGAATTTTTAGAAAGTTTATTATGCTTAAAAGGTTTAGATTTTGTTGGTGCTGACATTGTAGAATTATCACCCCATTATGATCAAAGTTCTGTTTCTACCGCTGTGGCCTGCAAAATTGTAAGAGAAGTTTTGCTTATGTTATAATTTTATGAATTTATCTAGCCAATTAAAAATTCACAAAAATATTAAATTTACAAAATTAATGAAATTAGAAATAGCCGTAGGTCATTATCCTACTCAATTATATTTTGTTTGTACTTCTAAGAATGACTCAGCTATCTTTGAAATCGTAAAAGGTAAATATTTAAATAAAACGTATAAAAATTGTTATTTAGTAGCATTGGCCGAGGATAAACAAACAGCTGTAGAATTTACTAGCGATTTTATAGATTTAATATATAATAGAAAAATAATCTCTTTGGCAGATCTTAAGGAAAAAAGGAAATGATAATATTAGAAATAATAGGTATAATTTTGCTGGTTTTGTTTTCATTAATATTGTTAATTTTATTCTTGCCAAATAAATATAGTGTCTATGTAGAAAATAGAGAAAATTTAATTCTAAATATGCAATTTGCTTTGTGGAGCTTTATTAAAATTAAAGCGGATTATATAGCCGATAACTTAGTTTATGAAGTGTTTATTTTTAATAAACTAATTTATCCTCGGCCTCTTAAAGATAAAGATGAAAAGGTCGAAATAAATAAAGAAACTACTAAACAAAGTGAAAAAATCACAAATGAATCTTCTCGTGGATCTGATACAAAAAGTGAAAAAATCACAAATGAATCTTCTCTTAGATCTGATACAAGCAAGCCAAATAAAAAATTAAATCCAAAATTTGAAAAAAAGCTTGCAACAGCAACAGCAACCGATAAACTAAATGAAGCATTGCCTGATAGTTCGGCTATTATAAATTTCGATTCTAATAAATCCATGTTTTCGGATTTAGATTTAGAGTTAGAATTTGACGAAGCCTTTGCTTTTGATGAAGAATTCGCAAAAAATATGGATTTCTCATTGACCAAAGAGTTTGCTATTGTATTTTATAATTTAGACGAAGAATTTGAGAGAGAGTTTACTGGTTTATTTACCATTGTCTTCGATGATTCACCTGAAAAAGATTTGGATTTGACTAAAATTGAAACTGAACCTGCAAAAAATAGTACAAAACAAAAGAATAAATTCGATTATGGACATCTATTTATTACTATCCGAGATAGTGAATATAGAAAGCAAGCAATAGATAAATTATTTAGTACTGTGAAGCGAGTAATTAAGACTGTATCGCCCAAAAAATTTGATTTCGAATTAGAAATAGGTACTCATTCACCCGAAAGAACAGGTGAACTTATTGGTATGTGTTCAATATTTTACCCGACTTATTCTCGTTATGGTTCTATTTATGGTAACTTTAATGAAGCCGGACTTTGGGGTGATGCATTTGCAAAAGGACACTTTAATATAGCAACACTTATAAGGATATTTTTAAATCTTATCTTATATAAACCTTGTATAAATTTTACTAAAGAAATACTAAGTAGCATACAGTCGGATAAATCAGAGGAAACTAATCAACCAGAGAAAGATAAGAAAACAGCTAAAGAAACAACTAAGGACATAGATAAGGAAGAGGAAATATAAAATGACAGAAAATAATATTGGAACTTTATTGAAGGATTTAGAACATTTTATTACAACCAAAACAGTAGTTGGAGAACCTATACACATAGCGGATACAATTTTAGTTCCGTTAGTTGACGTAAGCTTTGGCTTAGGTATGGGCGGAAAAAGCTCATCCAAAATTAAGGAAAAAAACAAAGAAAAAGAACGTTATATTGACGGACCTATGGGTAGCAATGCTGGTGGAGTAGGAGCCAAAATTTCACCTAGTGCAGTATTGGTAATTAATAATGGAACAACACAATTAATTAACATTAAAAACCAAGATAGCCTTAGTAAGTTATTAGATATGGCACCAGGAATTATGACTGGATTCCCAGAATTTATAAATAAGTTAAAGCCAGAAAAATCAGATAAAGATAAACCGGAAAAAGATATTTTGGCCAAAAATGAAGAGGTAAGCAGTATGAACGAAGATTTTGAGGAGGATGATGAGGAGCTATTATTTTGAAAAAAAAATACCCCTCGATAAAGAGGGGATATATTAAAAGAATCTTTCAAGAAGTCCTTGGAAAGCTTTACCATGTCTAGCTTCATCTTTTGCCATCTCATGGACTGTATCATGAACCGCATCTAGATTTAGCTCTTTAGCGAGCTTTGCTAGTTCTTTTTTACCAGCCGTAGCGCCATGTTCAGCGGCTATACGCATCTCAAGATTTTTCTTGGTAGAATCTGTTATTACTTCACCTAGTAACTCAGCAAATTTTGCAGCATGTTCTGCTTCTTCATAAGCTGCTTTCTCCCAATAAAGGCCTATTTCTGGATAACCTTCACGATGCGCAACACGTGCCATAGCTAAATACATTCCAACTTCAGTACATTCACCTTCAAAGTTTGCACGTAGACCATCAATGATTCTTTGATCTACACCTTTAGCTACGCCGACAACATGTTCGTCTGCAAAAACTAAGCCATCAGCTGACTCTTGTTTTTTAAATTTGCTAGCCGGTGCCTTACAAACAGGACATTTTTTAGGTGGTTCCGTTCCTTCGTGAACATATCCGCATACAGTACAAATAAATTTTTCCATTTGAAACCTCCATCAACATAAATTTAAACTAACATGATTGACAATAGCATAATTGGAGGAGTTAGTCAACTATAATTATTATGAATTAGCCTATCGAATAATTAATAAGCTTGTTATAATAAGAATAGATTTTTTTAAATTAATTGAGAGGGAATGCATGTATCTTACACTATATAGAAAGTACCGTCCAAAAAAGTTTTCGGACATTGTTGGACAGGAGCACATCATAAAAACTTTAAAGAATCAAATACAATTAAATAGAGTTGCTCATTCGTATCTTTTTACTGGTGGACGAGGTACGGGCAAAACTACAGTGGCCAAAATTTTTGCAAAAGCTATAAATTGTCAAGAACCTATGGAAGATGGTAGCCCATGTGGCCATTGCACCGTATGTAAAGAAATAGAGAGTACGGCCGGTATAAACGTTATCGAATTAGACGCAGCGTCCCACAATGGTGTGGACGATATTCGCCAAATTAAAGAGGATGTCCGCTATACTCCAGCCTTTGGAAAGTATAAAGTATATATAATCGACGAGGTTCATATGCTTTCAACTTCGGCTTTTAACGCCATGTTAAAAACCTTAGAAGAGCCACCAGCATACGTTGTGTTTATTTTAGCAACTACTGATCCACAAAAAATACCAGCCACCGTTTTATCTAGATGTCAAAGATTTGATTTTCGCCGTATAAAAACTGTTGATATTTTCTCTTCTTTGAAAGATTATATGACTAAAGAAAATATTGATATAGAAAATAAAGCCTTAGAATATATAGCACGCTTAGCCGATGGGGGAATGAGAGATGCTCTTAGCATTTTGGAACAATGTATATCATTTTATGTAAATGAGCAAATTACATTTGATAAAATATTAGATTTAATCGGTGCCGTGGACAATAATTTTATATTTGAATTAATGTATTCTATTATGGCCTTTGATGTTGGGAAAGCGTTAAAAGTTTGTGAGCAAATAAATTATCAAGGTAGGAATATAAAGCAATTTGTTAAAGACTTGCTCTTGCATGGTCGCAACTTATTAATAGCCAAAAGCACAAATAATGATACAAGTGGAATTTTGGATTACAATAGCGAGCATATTTTGCAATTACAGCGTCAGGCCGAGCAACTAACAATAGAAAGCATTTTTAGATATGTAAATATTTTTACGCAATTAGATCTAGAAATGAAAAGTTCTACAACACCAAAAATTACGCTAGAAATAGCTATAATAAAGTTATGTACACCAGAAACTGACTTATCACAAAATGCTATTTATGATAGAATAGACGCATTGGAAAAAGAGTTAGAAAACGTAAAAAAAAACGGCATTCGGGTAATGGAGACTAATAATCTTAGTCAAAGTGCCCCAAAAAGTCCTGCAGAAGTCTTAAATTTGGCCAAAGCATCGTCGGAAGAATATCAAAATTTTTTGGGCGTGTGGAATGAGATTGTATCAAATATGTCACAAATGCTTAGTAGTCTTTTTAGAAATGGTACCATGGACATGTATATTAAAGATGAAGTCATTTATATTATGGATACCTCATCCGAAAAAAATGTCTCCGATACTCGAGATCCATTTGCCAAAAGTTATCTTCAGGATATAAAGGAAGCTATTGCTAGAGTTACCAAAAAAGAATTTAAAGTTCAAAACACTGCTAGAGCAGCCTATGTAAGTAATAATATTTCTCTTAAGGAAATAGAAAATAAAATAAATTTTAAAGTTATTGATATGGATTATTAACAATAAAGGAGAGAATATAAAATGGCAAAACAAAATTTCGGAATGCCGAACATGGGTCAACTTATGAAACAAGCACAAAAAATGCAAAAACAAATGGAAGAAGCCCAAGAAAAATTAGCCGACCTGACTGTTACAGCAACGGTTGGGGGCGGAATCGTTGAAGTTGTCGCTTCAGCTAATAAAGAAATCAAATCCGTTTCTATTAAAGAAGAAGCGGTGGATCCGGATGATATAGAAACTTTAGAAGATTTAGTTCTAACTGCTGTAAATGAGGCCTTAAGACAAGCAGAAGAACTTTCTCAAAATGAGATGGCAAAAATCACCGGTGGTAATATGCCTATGGGCATGGGAGGTTTATTTTAAATGAATGGTTATTATGGAAGCCAGATGGTTTCATTAATAGAACAGTTATCCAGGCTTCCAGGGATTGGTGCAAAGACAGCTGGCCGATTAGCATTTCATATAATATCGATGTCCAAAGATAGAGTAGAAGAATTAGCCCAAGCTATTGTAAGTGCAAAGGATAATATAAAATATTGCAAAAGGTGTTGCACAATAACAGATAACGAAATCTGTCCAATGTGTGCGGACAAAGATCGAGATCAAAAAATTATTATGGTCGTTGAGGATTCAAGAGATATGGCAGCCTATGAAAAGACGGGTGAATTTAGAGGAATATATCACATTCTCCAAGGTGTTATATCTCCATTGGCCGGTGTTGGACCGAATGAAGTAAGAGTTAAGGAACTCCTAGATAGGATAAAGGAAGAGGATATAGAAGAAATAATTTTAGCCACTAATCCGAATGTAGAAGGCGAAACTACAGCTATGTATATAAGTAAATTAGTAAAGCCTCTCGGTATAAAAACAACAAGAATTGCACACGGAGTGCCCGTTGGTGGCGACTTAGAATATGTTGATGAAGTGACTTTATCCCGGGCCTTACAGGGTAGATTAGAAATATAGAACGTCCATTTTTGGACGTTTTTTTCGTTTTCCTTGCCTTATCTCTTAAAAGAAAGTATACTTAGATAAATTATTAATAAGTAGAAAAGGAAGAATGGGCTATGTTTGAAATTCTTAGGGAAATAAGGAAAGTATCGGATATAAAATTGTTAGATACAAAACAATTAGAGCTTCTTTCAAAAGATATTAGAAAATTTTTGATAAAGTCTATAACTAAAACAGGAGGCCATCTTGCATCCAATTTAGGCGTGGTAGAATTAACATTAGCATTGCATTATGTTTTTGATTCGCCAAAAGATAAAATAATTTGGGATGTTGGACATCAAACGTATACCCATAAAATTTTAACGAGTAGAAAAACAAAATTTAATACGCTAAGACAATTTGAAGGATTAAGCGGATTTTTAAAGCGTCATGAAAGTCCTCATGATATTTTTGAAACCGGTCACAGCTCAACTTCTATATCCGCAGCTTTTGGTATAGCAACAGCTAGAGATTTGCAAAATCAACATTTCCATGTTTTGGCTGTCATTGGAGATGGTGCTTTAACCGGTGGAATGGCTTTCGAAGCTCTAAATCATGCCGGCCGGTCCAACACTAATCTAATAGTAATCCTAAATGATAATGAAATGAGCATATCTAAGAATGTAGGTGGAATGAGTCGTTATCTTACTTCTCTTAGAACTAATCAAAAATATCAACGAAGTAAAGTTAATTTAGTTAAGTTTCTTAGTAAAATTCCGAAAATTGGTAAAATGCTCATGGGTACTATTAAACATACCAAAAATAGTCTAAAAAATCTTTTTATTAAAAGAACTATATTTGAACAGATGGGATTTAAATATTTTGGACCGATAGATGGCCATAATATAGATGAACTGATTAAAGTACTCAGCGTGACCAAAGAGCTAAACGGGCCAATACTAATTCATGTAAATACGTTAAAGGGTAAAGGATATTTTTTAGCGGAAAAAGAGCCGACCAAATATCATGGGATTGCATCGAAAAATTCAAAATTGACCTATACATTTTCAGATGCTTTTGGTGATGCCATGGTTAAACTAGCTAGCAAAAACAAAAAAATAGTTGGCATTACTGCGGCTATGACAGAGGGCGTAGGCTTAAAGGAATTTAGCGAGCAATTTCCAGATAGATTCTTTGATGTAGCCATTGCCGAACAACATGCGGTAACATTTGCCTGCGGATTAGCAATAGATGGGATAAGGCCGGTAGTAGCTATTTATTCTTCGTTTTTACAAAGGGCTTATGACCAAATTTTACACGACTGCGCTTTGCAGAACTTACCCGTTATTTTCGCCATAGATCGTTCGGGTTTAGTCGGAGAGGATGGCCAAACTCATCAAGGAATCTTTGATATAGCATATTTATCTCACATTCCAAATATGGTTATTCTATCTCCAAAATGTCCACTTGAAATAGAAAGCGCTCTCAATTATGCATTAATGAAAAACGGCCCAGTTGCAATTAGATATCCAAGAGGTAGTTCTCCAAAAACAAAACTACAGAGTATAGACTATCTAAAAAATTCGGCCCCTTTGTTGCACATAGAAGGTAAAAATATATTGATTTTAGCTACTGGTAAAGCTACTATTTGGGCTTTGGATGTATGCAATTACCTAAAAATTGATTATAATATACATGCAGGTCTTGCCGAGATAGCTATGATTTCTCCATTAGATGTTGATAGTTTGGTGAGCTTAGTAAATCCTTACGATGTTATCGTAACTATTGAGGATCATGTCTTAATAGGTGGGTTTTCTAGCCTAATAATCAATGCTCTGATTTCTAAGAATATCTCTAAAAAATATATTCAATTTGGGTACAAAAACGGAATTATAGAACATGGAAAAATAGAAAAAGTGCTAGAGAAAAATCAGTTACAACCACATCAAATAGCGGAGACAATTAAGTATAAAATACAAGAATTATAGAGTAGGGAAAAATAGAAAAAGTGCTAGAGAAAAATCAGTTATAAACGCATCAAATAGTGGAAACAATTAAGTATAAAATACAAGAATTATAGAGCAGGGAAAAATAAAAAAGTTGTTATAAAAAATAAGTTACAATCGTATCAAATAGCGGAAACAATTAAGTATAAAATACAAGAATTATATAATAATAAGTAAGGAATTTTAAATATGAGTGAGTTAAAAGAACGACTAGATATATTAATTACACAACGGGCATTAGCCGAATCTCGAGAGAAAGCTAAAGCATATATTATGGCCGGCGTAGTATATGTAGATGGGCAAAAAGAGGATAAAGCAGGCCTAAAAGTTAAGATTAGTTCTAATATAGAAGTACGGCAAAAAATGCGCTACGTTAGCCGTGGTGGATTTAAACTAGAAAAGGCTATCGAAAAATTTGATATAAATTTAGCCGATAAAATATGTATAGATATAGGATCATCCACCGGCGGATTCACAGATTGTATGCTACAAAATGGAGCCAAAAAAGTTTATTCGGTAGACGTAGGTTATGGCCAACTTGCATGGTCTTTGCGCCAAAATGATAAAGTTATTTTAATGGAAAAAACTAATATGAGATATGTAACCCATGAACAGATCGCAGAAGAAATAGATTTCGGCTCTATTGATGTATCGTTTATATCGTTGACTAAAATATTGATACCCAGCAAAAATTTGTTAGCCATGGATGGATCAATAGTAGCATTAATAAAACCTCAGTTTGAAGCCGGTCGGGAAGAGGTAAAAAAACATGGTGTTGTTAAAGATCCAGCGGTTCACAAGCGAGTCATAAATCAAATATGGAATTATTCAGTAGAATTAGGTTTTTGTATATTAGGCTTAGATTTTTCACCGATAAAAGGACCCGAGGGAAATCGAGAATATTTAATCTATCTATCAAATTCGAAATCGGATCAACATTTAGATAAAGAAAGTATAATTGAGGAAATTGTTACGTTATCGCATGAGGAGTTATAATTTTGAAAATCGGAATAGCTACTAATATAGATAAAGATAAAGACTTAAAAGTTACATCTCAAATAATGAAAATATTAAGAAAAGAGAAACTAGAATTTGAATTAGAATCAGAAAATAACGAAATGTATAGATCCGTAGATCTTTTGATTGTAGTAGGAGGAGATGGTACAATTTTAAGGGTGGCTCAAGAAGCCATAGTATACGGTGTTCCTATATTAGGCGTTAATTTAGGTAGATTAGGCTTTTTAGCCGATATAGAAGCGTCAGAAATAGAAAGCTTGTTAACCAGAAAAAATTTAATGAATGCTAAAGTAGAAGAAAGGATGATGTTAACCACAAACGTATCGAATAATGAAATGACATATGAATTTTTATCATTAAACGAAACTAGCCTAATCAGATCCTTTAGCAGTAGGATAACAGAATTTGAAATTAGCATCAATCATAAAGTATTTGACATTTATCCCGCAGATGGAATTTTAATATCCACTCCCACTGGTTCTACAGCTTATAATTTGTCGGCTGGAGGACCAATTGTAATTCCTTCTTCGGATAATTTAATCCTAACTCCTATTTGTCCGCATACTATTTATTCTCGTAGTATTGTACTGACTAATCAAGACATTGTTTCTATTAGACTTCAAGGACAAGAGGAACTTAGCTTATGTATAGATGGCGTTGTAAAAATGTCCATTAATAAAAATGATTTAATCGAAATAAGTAAGTCTTCTACAACTATAAAATTAATCAAGCTTTCTAATAGAGATTTTTTTGAAGTATTTAGTAAGAAAATATTTAAAAAGGATGACAACTAATGAGAAAGAAGGAAGAAAGGCAGTCTAGAATTTTAAACCTAATAAGTGAAAACAGCATTCAAACGCAAGAGGAATTAGTAGAAACTTTGGAAAAATCCGGATTTAAAGTTACTCAGGCTACTATTTCTAGAGATATTAGAGAATTAAAACTGACCAAAATAACTACTAGTGCAGATACTCAAAAATATATAGCATTAAAAAATAATTCCAATAGTCCTATTAATCCAAGTATTCAAAATAATATCTCTACTAAAGTGATCAGAGTGTTTAAAGCCGGATTTTTAACAATAGATGTAGCTCATAATATTTTAGTAATAAAAACTTTACCCGGCATGGGTCAGGCCGTTGCTTCGGCTATAGATACTTTTAACTATGCGGATATTGTTGGAACTATAGCTGGCGATGATACCATTTTTTGTGCAATTAAGGATATTAGTAAAGCAACTTTTATAGTAGATCAATTTAATAAAATATTAAAAACTTAAGAATGCTATAAAAAATAATTAATACTCTAATGATAATTCCTTGTATTTCTTGTTTATGCAAATAATACCTTATGAATAATCTGTAAAACTGTATAAATGTTACGTAAATAGGCAATTTTATTAGTATACGATATTACAGCAAAGAATAGGATGTGTAAACTTGTATGAGGATAAATATAAAAAAATATTATTAATTTTACTGACTTGTATATGTCTTATGATATTAATAAGCCCTGTTATAATTACCAAATTCTATTTACCTGATGAAATAAATATGATCGTAGGTCGAGAATATAATATAGATTTTAATATTCCGGTAAAGGCCACAATAAAGGCCCAAGATGACGATTTAATTTTAGATGATGATATAAACAAAGTATTAACAGAAATAAAAAGTGTAAATTTAAATGAACCTTTAACTATAAAGGCTTCTGAAAAAGGTAGTGCAAAACTTAAAATCAATTTATTAGGATCCATACCAATAAAAACTGTATTAGTATCCGCACATCCTCATATAGAAGTAATTCCAGGAGGCGAAATTATCGGTATTGAAGTTCATTCTATGGGTGTTTGTGTGGTTGATACAAATGAATTTGAATCTCCCGAAGGCCCCATTAATCCTGCAAAAGGTAAAATAAAAAAAGGTGATAGAATAATTTCTATTAACGATAATCCGGTAAATACTAAAGAAGACTTTAGAGAATATGTAGAAGGCAATTTAGCCGAGCCGATAGTATTAGATTTAATAAGAGAAAATAAGTGTATAAGAACAGAAGTAACCCCAGAATATTCTAGTACTCAAGGAAGCTATAAGTTAGGTATTTGGATAAAAGATACGGTTCAAGGACTAGGCACTTTAACTTATGTAGAGCCTACTACTGGAAAATTCGGAGCATTAGGACATGGGATAACAGATACAGAATTTGAAAAGATTATACCGATTTCATATGGAAAGATAATGGAAGCAGAAATTGATGGCATAAAAAAAGGTGAGATAGGTGTACCGGGCGAAATAAGCGGTATAATAGACACAGCGGACGTTGCTAGTTTAGGAAGTATAGCAAACAATACTAATTGTGGAATTTTTGGTATTATGGATACCCCAGATATTAAACAAATGGAAAAAGAACTAGTAGAAGTAGCAACTTCTAGTGAAATAAAAGAAGGAAATGCTACAATATTAGCAAATCTTACTGGAGAAGGAGTTCGTTCATACGATGTAAAAGTACAAAAAATAGCAAAGCATATAAGCGAGCCTTCGAAGGGAATGGTTATAAAAATTGTAGATGAAGAGTTACTAGAGATAACAAAAGGAATTATTCAAGGTATGAGTGGCTCGCCGATTATTCAAAATGGAAAAATTATTGGTGCTATAAGTCATGTATTCGTAAATGATCCAACAACAGGATATGGAATATTTATAGAAAACATGATAAACAAACAAAGTTAAAAACTAACAAAAATAGACTGTGATAATGAAAAACTGATCGGTCTATTTTTCAAAAATAAAAATTTACATAAATAAAATAATCTTAAGTATATTTTTTGGATAAAGAAGTTAATGTTAGTTCAGATGTACCTACGCCAACAGCCTTAAATCTCCATTCATCATCTTCTTTGTAGAGTTCTCCAACTATAATAGCATTTAAATTTGCATAATTATCAGTTAGATTATATTTTAAAATTTCTCTATTGTTTGTTTTATTAAATATTCTAATATAAGCATTTTCAATACTACCAAAATGTTGATGTCTTATTGCTGCTTCATAAATATTAACAACAAGAACAATAGAATTTAAATGTGGTGGTAATTTGTCAAAATCAAGTATAATTTGTTCATCATCCCCATCACCAGCTCCTGTAATATTGTCCCCAGCATGTAAAATAGCGCCACTTGGATGACATAGATTACCATAGTATACCATATCGGATTTTCTTTGTAATTTACCATTCGATAATGCTATTGCTGCAGCATCACAGTCAAAAGGTTGTGCTGTTGAAAATAATCCCGTTACAGGTTTTTTAGCATCCCATCCAAGACCTATTACAAGTTGACTAAGACCTGGATAAGCCGTACTTAAACTAAATTTTTGTCCTCTCTTTAAAGCAACTGCCATAATAAATGACCTCCCCCTATATAAAAATATGTTCTAATGTTAAATGTATGGATAGATAATCGAAAATTTTTTGTAATTTTGAATGCACAAAAAGGAGGGGGTACCTCCTTTTTATTGTTAGTTTATTCTATGATAGAAATGGATTAATTATTCTATAATTTCAGAAACAACACCAGATCCTACAGTACGTCCGCCTTCACGGATTGCAAATCTAAGACCTTGTTGCATAGCTATTGGATGAATTAATTCAATTTCCATTTCGATGTTATCTCCAGGCATACACATTTCTACGCCTTCTGGAAGTTTAATTAGTCCAGTTACGTCGGTTGTACGGAAATAGAACTGTGGTCTATAGTTAGAGAAGAATGGAGTATGACGGCCACCCTCTTCTTTTTTAAGAACGTAAACTTCGGCTTTAAATTTAGTATGAGGTGTAATAGATCCAGGCTTACATAGAACTTGTCCACGCTCAATTTCATTTCTTTGAACACCACGAAGTAATGCTCCTATATTATCTCCGGCTTCACCTTGATCAAGAAGTTTTCTAAACATCTCAACACCAGTACAAACCACTTTACGAGTCTCTTTTTTAATACCAACGATTTCAACTTCATCGCCAACTTTTAATATACCAGATTCTATTTTACCAGTAGCAACAGTACCACGACCAGTAATAGAGAATACGTCCTCAACAGGCATTAAGAAAGGCTTTTCTGTATCACGCTTAGGAGTTGGAATATACTCGTCGATGATTTCAAACATTTCTATAATTTTGTCTCCCCAAGGACCCATTGGATCATTAAGAGCTTGTAAAGCTGAACCTTGGATAATAGGAGTATCATCACCAGGGAATTCGTATTCATTTAAAAGCTCACGAATTTCCATTTCTACTAACTCGATAAGTTCTTCGTCATCAACCATGTCGCATTTATTTAAGAAAACTACGATATAAGGAACGCCAACCTGACGAGAAAGTAGTATATGCTCACGAGTTTGGGCCATAGGTCCGTCAGTAGCAGCACAAACTAAAATAGTTCCATCCATTTGAGCCGCACCAGTAATCATGTTCTTTACATAGTCAGCATGGCCTGGACAGTCAACGTGTGCATAGTGACGATTTGGTGTTTCATACTCAACGTGAGCTGTTGAAATTGTGATACCACGCTCTCTTTCTTCTGGAGCCTTGTCAATATTGTCAAACGCAACCGCTTCACCTGTACCATATCTCTCATGAAGAGTTTTGGTGATCGCTGCAGTAAGAGTTGTCTTACCATGGTCAACGTGTCCGATTGTTCCAATATTTACGTGTGGTTTTGTACGTTCAAATTTAGCTTTAGCCATTTTAAAAAATCCTCCTTGAAATGCAACTGAGTTTATATAACTTCAGTTAGTTTTAATATAATTATTTCCAATTATTGTTGGAATTATTCTACCTAATTTTAATTTATTTTCCGTCTGCTACAACTTTGTCCTGAATACTCTTTGGACATTGTTCATAATGATGAAACTCCATAGAATAGTTACCACGGCCTTGTGTTCTAGAACGAAGGTCTGTGGCGTAACCAAACATTTCAGCTAATGGAACCAATGCTCTAATTTCCTGAGCACCGTTACGAGCTTCCATTCCTTCGATTCTACCACGACGAGAGTTAAGGTTACCTATAACATCTCCCATGTAATCTTCCGGAACGATAACTACAACTTTCATTATAGGTTCTAGTAGTAATCCGCCGGCTTTTTTCATAGCATCTTTAAATGCCATGGAACCAGCAATTTTAAACGCCAACTCAGATGAGTCAACATCATGATAGGATCCATCGTAGCAATCAGCCATAACACCAAGAACTTCATATCCAGCTAATGGACCACTAGTCATAGCTTCTCTAATACCTTTGTCAACGGCTGGAATATATTCTTTTGGAATAGATCCACCGACAACGGAACTCTTAAATTCATAAGTTTTTTCAGAGTTAGGGTCAAGTCTAGAGAATCTAACTTTACAGTGTCCGTACTGACCGCTACCACCAGATTGACGAACGAACTTAGAATCGACATCGACATCTTTGGCCAAAGTCTCTTTGTAAGCAACTTGAGGAGCACCAACATTAGCTTCTACTTTAAATTCACGTAAAAGTCTATCTACGATAATCTCAAGGTGAAGCTCGCCCATTCCGGCGATAATAGTCTGTCCAGTTTCTTGATCTGTATAAGCTTTGAAGGTTGGATCTTCTTCTGCTAATTTAGATAAAGCTATACCCATTTTTTCCTGGCCAGCTTTAGTTTTTGGCTCTATAGCAACTGAGATAACAGGCTCAGGGAATACCATAGATTCTAGTATAACAGGGTCATCTTCAAAACAAAGAGTATCGCCGGTAGTCGTCCCTTTTAGGCCAACTGCTGCAGCAATGTCTCCAGCATAAACTTTGGATATATCCTGTCTAGAGTTGGCGTGCATCTGAACGATACGTCCAATTCTCTCTTTTTTACCTTTAACAGAATTATATACATATGATCCTGCTTCTAGTGTACCAGAATAAACTCTAAAGAATGCTAACTTTCCTACAAATGGATCGGTCATGATTTTAAAGGCTAATGCAGAAAACGGTTCTTCATCCGATGCATGTCTCACCATCGGTTCTCCGTCATCTGGATCTACACCTTTTATTGCTTCGATATCTGTCGGTGCGGGCATATATTCGATGACAGCATCTAATAGTCTTTGTACACCCTTATTTTTATAAGCAGAACCGCATAATACCGGCACAATTGTACCGTCGATTACTGCTTTTCTTAGGCCTTTTTTCAATTCATCCAGAGTTAGTTCTTCTCCTTCTAAATATTTTTCGGCCAAATCATCGTCAACACTAGCGATAGCATCGATTGCTTCTTCTCTAAATTGAGCGGCTTTTTCCTTAAGATCATCTGGGATTTCGACCTCTGTAACTTCTTGTCCAAGATTGTCTTTATAAACATAAGCCTTATTTTCTAAAAGGTCAACCAATCCGATAAATTCGTCTTCTGCACCAATCGGTAATTGTACCGGTATCGCATTCGTCCCTAATCTATCTCTCATCATATCAACCGTGTTGTAAAAATCTGCACCCATTATGTCCATCTTGTTTACAAATGCCATTCTCGGTACGTTATATTTGTCTGCTTGTCTCCACACTGTTTCAGATTGCGGCTCTACGCCACCTTTTGCACAAAAGACACCAACAGCACTGTCTAGAACTCTCAAAGAACGCTCAACTTCTACTGTAAAGTCAACGTGACCTGGTGTATCAATAATGTTTATTCGATTATTGTTCCAGAAACAAGTAGTCGCTGCTGAGGTTATTGTTATACCACGCTCCTTTTCTTGTTCCATCCAGTCCATCGTAGCTCCACCTTCATGAGTTTCGCCGATTTTGTGATTTCTTCCAGTGTAGAATAAAATACGCTCAGTCAATGTTGTCTTCCCGGCATCAATGTGAGCCATGATACCAATATTTCTAGTTCTTTCGAGCGGATATTCTCTTCCTGCCATGTTATTCCTCCTTTAGGCTTCGTGCCTTACTACCACCTATAATGTGCAAATGCTTTGTTAGCTTCAGCCATCTTGTGTGTATCTTCTTTTTTCTTAACGGCTCCACCAGATCCATTGAGTGCATCTAAAAGTTCTGCAGCCAAAGCTTGTGTGCTCGTTCTTTCGCCTCTTTTGCGCATGTAGGTTATTAACCATCTTAGGCCAAGAGTTTGTCTTCTTTCTGGTCTTACCTCCATAGGTACTTGATATGTTGCTCCACCTACACGTCTGGCCTTTACTTCTAGCACTGGCATAATGTTTTCTAAAGCTTCCTCAAATACTTCTATAGAATCTCTTTCGGTTTTTTCTTTTACTATATCAAAAGCTCCATAAACGATCTTTTGAGCCGTTCCTCTTTTTCCGTCTAGCATCAAAGTATTTATCAATTTCGTAACTAATTTAGAATTGTATACTGGATCTGCTAGAACATCTCTTTTTGCGATATGTCCTTTACGTGGCACGGTCTTCCCTCCTTAACTAAATTTGATAAATCAACGGTACTCGCCCACATTAAAAAAATGTGAGTCGTGCGCGCCCTTTACTAATCTATTTTATTATAAACTAAGCTATATAGTTGGTGCCGGGCGATTATCATATTTTTTAAAATTTTTTATATTACTTTTTCTTAGGTCTCTTAGCTCCGTATTTGGATCTAGATTGCGATCTTTTCGCAACGCCTGCTGTATCTAGTGTACCACGGATAATGTGATAACGAGTACCTGGTAAGTCTTTTACCCTTCCGCCACGAATAAGAACAACACTGTGCTCCTGTAAATTGTGGCCTTCTCCTGGAATATAAGCGGTTACTTCGATTCCGTTAGTAAGTCTAACCCTCGCAATTTTACGAAGAGCAGAGTTCGGTTTTTTCGGAGTAGCTGTTTTTACTGCTGTACAAACTCCTCTTTTTTGTGGAGAAGAAATATCTGTGGATTTCTTCTTAAGAGAGTTGTAGCCTTTTTGCAAAGCTGGAGCAGTAGATTTTTTCTCAATTGTTTTTCTACCTTTACGCACTAACTGGTTAAATGTAGGCATTCCGGCACCTCCTTGCTTAATTTGTATGAATTTAGTTTAAAAAAATAGTCTGTCTATTAATGCTAGCCTAGCCAACACAACAGCCATACGGATCGATTCTAGCACCGAGTTTTAGAAATGTCAAGGGAAAATTATGTATTTTTTTAATTTTATCTAATTTATAAGGAAGGAATAGAAGAGATTCGGAATGAGTTTCTTCTTTTTTATTATGTAATTATGTATACAAATCGACTTCATTATGTAGTTATGTATCAAAATTGATTTGATCTAAGTTAAATATACAATAATAAGATTACGATAAAATAACAGAGCACGTACAAGTCAATGGTAATTGAACAACAATTTAAAGTCGAGCGTAAAAGTACAGCAATGAAATGATCGGTACATATATAGAAGGATGCTGTATTTTTTCCTAAAATTGGTAATTAAAAAAGATTGCAATATTTTCAAAACTATAGTAAAATAGCAACGTATAAATACATAATTGCTCTTCAAAAAATGATAGAGCAAAACAAGGAGGTAAAAAGTGGATAATAAAGGAAGTTTTAGAGGATTAATACCTTTAATAGCTTTTTTAGTATTATTTTTTTCTATAGGCCTAATAACAGGAGACTTCAGTAAATTACCAATTTTAGTAGGAGTATTGATATCTACGGCTATAGCCTTTTGTATAGTACATGAAGATAAAACAAAAAGAAAAACATTTGAAGAGAAAATGAATATTTTCTGTAAAGGTGCTGGCGAGCACACTTTGATTTTAATGATAGTGATATTCATATTAGCCGGAGCATTTTATGGTGTAGCTGGGTCCATGGGAGCAGTTGACAGCGTAAAAAATATTGGGTTAACGATATTGCCAGCCAACATGATTTTACCTGGAATATTTATCGTAGCATGTATTTTAAGTTTTTCTATGGGTACGTCCATGGGCACAATCGGAGCTGTAATCCCAATTGCGATCGGTATCGCTCAGGCCGCCGATATTAATATAGCTTTAACGTGCGGAGCTGCAGTCGGTGGCGCAATGTTCGGAGACAACCTTTCATTTATATCCGACACAACAATCGCAGCTACAAGGACACAGGGCGTAGCTATGAGAGATAAATTTAAATTTAATATATTAATGGTTTTGCCAGCCGTTATTTTGAATATTTTATTCCTAATGCTAGTCCCTGTTGATCCGGCCAAAATTACCGAAGTTTTAGCTACGACAGCCGGTGACTCGGTTTTCGCAATAGGAAATTTAATTAAGTTGTTGCCTTACATAGTGGTCGTAACTTTGTCTTTAATAGGTTACCATGTCGCTACATCCTTATCTATCAGCATAGCTGTGGGATTAATTGTTGGATGGTTACAAGGAAGTTTCACTTTAGTAGAATCGTTTACGCTAGTTCATCAAGGAATAACCAGTATGATGGACACAGCTATGATTGCAATCGTAGTTGGTGGACTCGTAAAATTAATGCAAGATTTAAACGGAATAGAATGGTTGTTAGAAAAATTGACCTCTAAAACAAAAACCGCCAAAGGTGGAGAACTTAGCATCGCTGCTTTAGTTAGCTTATTAGATATGGCCACAACTAACAATACCGTAGCGATAATCGCCGCCGGCCCTATTGCTAAAGATATATCCAAAGAATATGATATAGCACCGCAAAGAGTTGCGAGTATCTTAGATATTTTCGCTTCTGCCGCTAGCGGTTTGATACCTTATGCTAGTCAGTTGCTAGCTGTCCAAGGTTTACTAGCTGTCGCTGGGCTGAACCATATTGGCGCTGCGTCCGTAATGCCTTATAACTGGTATTCTTTATTAATGCTTGTTTTTGGGGTTGTGTTTATCCTAATAGGGTTTCCAAAGCCTAAAGTAAAAAATAAGTCTCAAGATGAAGTTGCGGCTTAATTTAACCAAATAAAAATTATGAGAGTACCTAGCTTAATTTCAAATTATAGCAGGTACTTTTTTTTAGATTCGAGGTCAGAAAGTTGCAAAGAGGTCCCAAATTTGCTTGAAAATATTAAAATTTGCTTAAAATCGGTTTATTGTTGCAAAAAAATGGTAAGAATATTAAGCGTATAACCATTCCTTGAAAAATTTAAATTAATATAATATAATTAAAGTTTTTGGAATTTTTAATGAGGTACTAAAATGGAAAATATTGATGAACGATTAGAGTTAATTAAAAATAGAATTTCAGATAAAGATTTTTTGTCTAATAAAGGGTTAAGCAATGAAGTTGGATTTCACTTTTTCTGTTATGACCCAAAGCATGAAATGAGAATAAGAAACTATATCAAAAATCTTAAATATGATGAGAAGATCCACATTATTGAATATGACCTATATCGTATTTTTTTAGATATTTTAGAAAGCAAACGAGTTTTAAAAAATGTAGCTTCAGTAGAAGAGAAAAAGGGCAAAGAATACCTTTTAACACAAATACAAAAGATAGCAACTCCTAACGCTTTTGTAGA
>MDSO01000035.1_pt1 | contig 26064 bp, 20 predicted proteins | sample 1005691 | NCBI WGS metagenome assembly MDSO01 (sample SAMN05526595, study PRJNA338239) | gut metagenome | isolation source: stomach gut content | host: Acanthurus sohal | place: Saudi Arabia: Red Sea | collected 2011-04 | reverse complement strand
GCATGAATTAAAAAGTTAAAAGTGTAATTCAGTGCGTTGAATTAAATCTTTTTGTAAAGGTTTGCCCAACTCCACGAAATAAGCACTGTATCCAGCTACTCGAACTAACATGTCTTTGTAATTTTCCGGATTCTTTTGAGCCGCACGCATGGTTTTAGCATCCATTATATTGAATTGTACGTGCATTGGATTCATGGACATATACTCTTCAATAAAGTAAACAAGATTGTCTCGACCCGTTTTTCCAGACACAGCTTCTTGAGGAAATCTTAAGTTTAATAAAGTACCGTTGCTAGCTAAACTATGGTCTACTTTAGCTACTGAATTGGCTAACGCTGTTGGTCCGTTTATATCGTGTGATCCGCCATAGGTATGAACCGGACCCATGTTGTCAGAAATTGCTTCGCCTTTAAAACGACCATCTAATGATGCATTCGTGAACATGCCCATGCCAACGTTAGCATTAACAGAATATACTCCGGGACTATATTTTCCACCTCGTGGATTTTCTCGATTATTTACATGATTGCAATATTCTTCAAACATAAATTTAAAAAGATTATCAGCGTAGTCATCATCGTTGCCGTAATGATGTACTTTAGAACTGTTTACTAAGGCGTATAATTTTTCATGACCTTGCCAATTATCTTTTAAGGCCTGTAAAAGTTCTGCACCAGTATATTTTTTTTCGTCAAATACTAATTGCTTAACTGTAGATAAGCTGTCTGCACAGGTTGCTATACCGCTAGCTTGTGGACCGGTTCCGTTATATTTAGCACCACCTTCGGTAAGGTCCTTTCCGGATACAATACAATCTTCAAAAAATGCAGACACATACGGTGTAGGCTTACATTCTCGGTGCGCATGATCTATTATATTTAAGGTAGAACAGATTTGGTCGCACCAATAATCTAACTGTTGCTTAACACTTTCTAGGACTTCATCAAAATTTTTATACGTTTCTAAACTTCCGGTATTCGGAGCAATAGGTTTCTGGAAAACGCCGCCATCTATACATTGACCAGCATTCCAAACTAGTTCTAACATTTTGGCTGTGTTTATATAAGCAGCGTCATGCCAGCCAAATTCTTTGCCGGGTAAACTTGGTTCTACACAACCAACTACGGCATAATTTCGGGCTTCGTATAATGACATACCTTTTCTAAGCATAGCCTTGATTGTTGGTTCGTCATTGAATAGTTTCGGATGTCCATATCCAGCCCGTATACATTCGATAGCTTTAACTTTTAATTCGTATGGTGTGTTCTCATGCATTCTAACGCAAACCCATGGATTCATCATTCTCGTATGGGCCGATGCTTCTAAAATGAGCATGGTGAGATCATTTGTTATATCTTGGCCATGGTTGTCAACTCCGCCTATAGTGAGGCTTTCTCCACCAAAGCCTCGACCGTTTCTTACTAATACAGTACCTTTGTCTTTAAGTTTTGTAGGATTATTCATTTTGACAAATAATACTTCCAACAATTCTAAGGCAAATGCTTTGGTTAAGTTTCCGCTTGCTATATCTGATTTATAAAAAGGATATAGCCATTGATCCATTCGGCCATAAGAGATTGAATGACCGTTACTTTCGATTTGTGTCATTGTCGTAGCAAAGTTGAATAATTGCAATGCTTGCCAAAAAGTCTTTGGCACCCCACCTGCTATCTCATAACAGTTGGTCGATAACTGTTCGAACTCAGCCTTTCGGACTTCGTCATCTATGTTAAGACTTTCCGCTTTGGCCAGATCAGCATATCGCCGTATATATTCTTTGGAGGCCTTGAGCATAATTAACACTGCCTGATAAAATTCTTCTTTATTACTGTAGTCTGGATCCTTTTTGGATAAATTTAAAAATGCTTTTTCCGTTTTATTGATTAGTCCATCATAGCCTTCTTTCATGAGCATATCATAATCCATGGCCAAATGTCCTATGCCAGCATATTGATAGACGTTGGTTTGAAAAATTTTATCGCCTGTTTGTGATCCTATTGTTTGAGATGGATCTAATTTGTTTCTTACAAAGTAATCTACGGTTTTGTCCTGCCAATACTTACAAAGTTCAACTATTTCTTTTCTATCTGAATCATTTCTAATAAAAAATTGATCGTTAGCCCTTTCTTCAAAAGGAGAATGCAAAATTTCATCTATAATCCAGTCTACAGAAAATTCCGGATAAATTGGTGAGGCTTTTGCTGGTGCGGCTATTTCGCCTAATATTAAATCTTGGTCATATATATAAATAGTTATATTTTCTAATATATTTTTGAATGCGTAAGCACATTGAATTTTTCTCGGCTGACTTTCATGTTTTTTATATGAGCTAGTAACAAGTTTTAATCGTTCTAGGTCTATTTCATACGGTCTATCCAAAAACGTTTGTTTTAGATAATTTACTCTAGGAAAAGGAGACCAATCTAGATGATTGACTTGGTATCCTAGATCATATACTTGGTCGAATGGTTGAGTTCCGGATGCGTTCATAGTATTCCCCTTTACAATTAATTTACGATTTATTTGCAATTTGCAAAATTTATTATGTTTAATATTCTTTTGTGCCGATTATACAGTGTATACCTCTAAGGTTCATATAGGTCGCTATTTTGGTAACTACACTTTGAAAGGCCGTTCGGTTAATTTTAACGTCTTTCATATTATAAGGCATATTAAGAGAAGAGTATTTGTCTTCGCCTAACCGCATGAAACTTAATAGTTGAAGAGTTTTTACGTGGCCATGCAACTTATTTAAGATAAAATCTGCAGTTGCTTCTATATTGATCATGTTTTCATTAACATTTGGAATGATAGGGATACGAAGTATTAATTCTGTATCGGTCTGACTGAGTTTCACTAAATTTTCTAAAATCAATTTATTATTGACACCGGTAAAATTTTTATGAAGTCTTGGATCCATATGTTTTATATCAGAAATAAATAAATCTGTATAGGGTAAAATTTTTTCTACTTGACTCCAATCCAAATATAAACTAGACTCACAACAAGTGTGAATGCCTTCGGCCTTGCATGTTTTAAACAGTTCTGCAACAAAGTCACTTTGTAATAATGGTTCACCTCCTGATACAGTAATGCCACCACCGGATCGCTTGTAATAACCTAAATCTTTTCGAATTTCTTTCATACAGTCTTCTACACTTACTTCTTTTCCATATTGACTTAGAGCCTCTGATGGACAGGCGTTCACACATTGTAAACACCGGATGCATTTTTCTCGATTTATTGAATGGAGCTTGCCACGACTAAATACTAAAGCACCTGGTTGTGGACATACAGTTTCGCATTCGCCACAATTTTTTCGAGATATGCATTTTTTTCTATTTACAGCTACTTCCATATGACAGGCTATTCCCTCGGGGTTACTGCACCAGTGACAATGCAAAGGGCACCCTTTAAAAAATATTTCCGTTCTTATTCCTGGTCCATCATGAATTGTAAAATGTTGAATGTTAAAAATTATGCCTGTTTGTGACATTTGTATCTCCTCCATGAAAATTTATCCTAGTTGGTATATGATTAAGTTACAAAGATATTTTGCTTGCCCTCCGCCCTCCTAAAAATATCAATTAATTAAATTTATTGTATATCATATCATTTTTATTGCTTATTTTTTTTAAAATTAAAGTTATAATCCCGGTTATAAAAAGAAGGATATATGTTAGTTTCATAAAAGTTTCTTGGTTCATTCTACTGTAAAGCTTAGAACCAATAAACATGCCCAAAAATAAAATAGGTGTACTAATTATTAAAAGGTTAATACTGTGACTAGTCCATAGGCCGGTTCTAATATCATCGATTAATATAAAACTATTTAAAAATATCCAGACCGTAGAAATTGTTGCTCTAAAAGAAGCTGTATCTGGTATACGCTGACTTAAATATCCAATTAATATTGGTCCATCTGCTACAAAAATTCAATGAACTATACCGGCAAAAATTAAGAGTAGATTAGACCTTAAACGATTTGTGAAATTGTTGTTTTTTTTTAAACTTTTGAAATTAAATATTTTTAGCCCTTTTAGCGATAAGTATATTATAAAGATCCCTAAAAAGATCATTAGCAATCTCTCGTTTCCGACAAACAGAAACTTTATGTATATTCCTGCAATAATACCTATCAGCATAACAAGAACGATTTTGCGTAATTCTTGAAAATTTATAGATCGATAATTATTAGCTAGCACATAAAATCCGGAAAAAATGGCTAATACATTTAAGATTGGTCGGGCTACATTAATGCTTATAAGTTCTATAGAAAATGGCATTGCAAGTAAAGTACCTGCAAAGCCAGTGATACCGTGAATAATGTGAGTTATAAGAATTGTTAATAAAAATAGAATGGATCTTAAAATTTCATTCAATTGCTTCAACTCCAATTTTGTTTAAATTACGATTTGTTCGTAAATCAATTGTTTCAATTTCAATTTTGTTTAAACTATGATTCGTTAGTAAATCTATTTCTAATACTTTCAAAAAGGCCAGCATAAGAAGAATCTGCTTTATAGAATACAGGTGGATAACCAAGTTTAGCATCTATGTGATAAACGCCTTTTGTATATTTGGTACCAGTCCATAGATGAATCCAATTATCTTCTGGAAGATAAACATCTCTAATGCTAGTATTGGCTTCGAAAACTGGGCAAACAAGTAAATCCGGACCTAATAAATATTCGAATTGTTCATTAAAGGAGTATAAATCTTCCGGATAATGAAGGAAAAGAGGCCTTTGGACAGGAATACCTTTTTGGCTATTTTCTAATACAGCAGCTTTGATATATTCTTTTAAAGAAACGTAAATATTAGTTAGCCTAGCAAATTGCATTAAGCAGTCGTCATCATTGTAAAATTGGAAATTATCATCTGGCCTATTACCTTCATGTGTTCTCATAATAGGAGTAAAGGCGGCCATTTCAGCCCAACGCAAAAATAATTCCTTAGTTCGAACATTATCATATAAAGAAGTATAACCGCCGATATCACTATGATTTAGACCAAAGCCACTCATTCCAGAAGATAAAGCAGCAACAATAGTCGAAGCCAATCCATCATGTATAGAAAAATCTACAGACTGATCACCGGCCCAAAGTAAAGGACAATATTGTGCTGAACCCGAGCCTCCGGCTCTCATAAAGAATAAAAGTTCATCAGATTTACCAGATTCATTTACTGCGTCATGATTACACTTGGCCCACAATACTGGCCAGTGATTATGTTCTATCATGGCACTTTTGTTATTGAAAAGTTTTAAGTCACTATCTACTGGTAGATATTCTCCAAAATCTGCCATCCATCCATCCATGCCAATATCTATAGCCTGTTTTTTTATGATATGATTTTTAAACCAGTTAAATGCTTTTGGATTTGTTAAATCTACTATTCCACAGTCAAATTCTCCAAAATCTACTAAATAATCGCTACCATCTTGCTTTGTAGCAAAATATCCTCTTTCTTTTGCTTCTATATATAATGGTCCATCGCTTACTAAATATGGATTTAAATAGCCTAAAAACTTAATTTCCCAACCATGTAATTCATCTATTATACTTGGTAAGTGAGGATACATATCTTCATTATATTGCCAATTCCAATCTATTCTTTTTCCAAAAGATGTAATTCTTTTGCCACACCAATCTTGCGCCCACAGTGCTGATACTTTTATTTTGGCTCGCAAAGATTTTTCTAATAAATTCATGATTCTGTCGTTTCCGCCCTGTAATCCAAGAATAACTCCGTTATAAACCCAATCCGGAAGTTCGGGCTGTCGACCCAAGAAATCTGTAAGTTTTTCCAATAGATCGAAGTAAGAAGATCCGGCTTGAATTATAATACGTCTTGGAATTTCCCAAACTTCAATTTCGGTAAAGGAATCGTTTTTAAAATTGAAATTAGAATAAGCAGTGGAATCTAAATGAAGAAAATATAAATTAGAAGATATGAAAGTAGGTTGAGGAAAATTAGTATTATAATAGTCGCCACCAGCCTGACCTTCAACATCAGCTTTCCAAGTGATATAAGTGCTTTTATCTCTGCCTACGCCTGATTCGGATGTGAATATAGGAAAAGAACGACCTTTTAAATTGAGATAAGACATTTGTTCACCTAACCCAAAAATCTTCTCATATACTTGTGAGTTTAACCTAATAAAAAATCTATTTAAGTCAGGATTTATTTGAATAAAGTTTAAAATAATTTTGTCTTTAACAATTTCGATGAATACAGAGATTTGTTGGTTGAAATTTAACTTATAATTTCCGTTTGACTCTACTACTTCTGTAAGTTTTAGTTTATTTCGCTCAGTTATATAATCTTCAATTTTAAAGTTACCACGATACATTTTTACATTTTCAGAACCAATACCCACAAAGAGTAATGGTTTTGTAGCTGAATGCTCTAGAATGACGTATCCATTATGACAAAGACTAAATTCATTGTTTACTAACATTGCTATTCACCACCTCAATATAATCATTTTTTTTATTATTAAATTAATATAATAATTCTATATTTTTGCCAATTAAAACGACATAAGCTCCAGCTTTGACAAGAGGTTCTCTATCTTCGTGGGCTATAATCCATTTGTTTTTAAATAGCAAAATTTTATCCTCTAACGTAATTTCAGCGGTCTTTTGAAAGTTCGGATCATTCGTGCCTTTAGGTAGTATTATTATGTCTTTAAATCCTTCGTCGCTTACCTTGCATGGAGATAAATGTAAAGTAGTTTGATACATTTCAAAAGTAGTACCTTTTGGAACAAAAAATACTTCCGCATCTTTGACATTGTATTGATTATCTGTAATGTCCCAAACATGACCTAATACTAATAAGAAATCAGTAATGGCTACGTTGATTTCACTACCTTTATGATACTCAAATCCATTGTATGTGCTATTTCTTCCATTGCAATAACCTATCTGGATATCCATGCCACCGTAAAAAGTATCCTTTAATAAGTCATAAATAGGAAAGGATTCCATCGCTTTTGAGGACGCTACATAAATATTATTTTCGGCCGGAACCTCAGTGGTATACATAAACTCAATTAATGGACTAAAATCATAGCCGTTTAATATTTTGCCGAATGTTTTAAAGCTATCACTGTGAATATCTTTTATTTCAATACCATTTAATTTACTTAATCTATGATGCACCTCAACCTCACGGTACATCTATAGAACATTCTTTGGCCAACGGAGACAAATATTTATATCCTTAGCCAGTAATGTTAGTTGTCTCTTACTGTTTTGATGGTAGCCGAAAAATCTTCTTTCGCAAAGCCAAGGGCTAAGGATTTATCATAAACTTTTTTAGCCACCTCGACCCCAGGCACATCGACAGAACATTCTTTGGCTAGAGTGAGACAAATATTTATATCCTTAGCCATGTTTTCTACAGAAAATGCTGTAGTAAAATTATTCTCGGCTATAGCTTTCGCCTTGGAGTCTAAATAAAAATTCTGACCACCGCCATATGACACGGCTTTAGCATAGTCTTCGACTGAAATATCGTTTTTCATGGCCAAAGATATTGTTTCATTTACTCCATTTTGTATTTGTGAAACTAGTGCGTTATGAGCTATTTTCATAATTAATCCTTTGCCGTTTGCGCCTAGATGGATTATGTTATTACCCATGTATAATAATATGTGTTTTACTTTTTTATAAATTTCTATATCTCCACCTACATAAATGCCCAAGGTAGCCGAAATAGCTGCGGCCTGAGATTTAACTACTGGAGCATCTATAAACTTGGCTCCGGTATTATTTACAAATTTAGAAATTTCTATAGAAACAGAAGGGTCTATTGTACTCATATCAATACATATTTTTTTTTCATTTAGTTCGGGTAATATTGTTTTATAAACTTCCATAGAATGTGTTGACTTTGGCACCATGGATATAATGACATCCGATTTCCTCGCTAAAGAACAAGCGTCAGTACAAGCTATAGCTCCTTTGGTGGCCAAATAATCCACTTTGTCCTTTTGAGAATCAAAAACAAATAAATCATCATCATGCTTTTGTAAGATATTTTCGCACATCGGTTGTCCCATTATGCCAAGGCCTATAAAACCTATTTTCATAATAAATAGCTCCTTTTATCAATTAGTACTTTTTAGGATTAATAACTAATAATTTTTGTTACTTTATAATTATATGATCATAAGACGAGAAGATTCATTAATATCATGAATCTTGTTCACAAAAAAATATTATTCAGTAACTGTGTTGCCCAATCAATTTTTAAATAGATCTAAACCTTGCTGTGTAATAATTATATTATTCGATAATGGTATTGTCCCAAGAATTTTTGAATAGATTTAAACCTTGCTGTGTAAATGGATGATTAATCCCGTCTTTATATACAGACATGGCCGTAGTAACAATGTCAGCACCGGCTAGGGCACAATCCACTATTTGCTTTGGTGTACGAATTGCAGCACAAATTATTTCGGTTTTATAGCCGTAATTTCTATACATTGTAACTATATCTTCAATGTATTTTCTGCAATCTTCGCCATTTACTTCTTTCCATCCTATAAAAGGCGATACGAATCGTGCATTGTTTTTGGCCGGTAAAATGGCTCGCGAAGGTGAGAATACTAAGGTTACATTTGTCCTTATTCCTTCGGCTTCTAATTTCTTTGCAGTTGTAATTCCTGGTTCAGTACAAGGAATTTCGATTACGAAGTTGGGACTAATGGCCGAAATCTTTTTTGCTGCTTGAATCATTTCATTCGGATCGTCCAAATAAGGATTTATTTCTACGGAAATTGGAAACGTCGGATCTAATCCTTCTTCTTTGACCTAATCAGCCAATTCTTGAACAACTGTTAAAAACGGTTTACCACTATTTTGAATGTGTCTTGGATTGGTAGTAATTCCATCAATTCCAAAAGTATGATATGCTTCTCTAATTTCCTCGATGATGGCACTATCTAAAAAATATTTCATAAAATAAAACGCCTCCACATTAACATAATAATTTATTTTTTTATAATATAAATTGTGACTAAAATAGCTGTAAATAAAAATAAAATAATTAATTAAAACATTTAACTAATACGATTCTATCATAAGAATGTATTTCTTGCAATAGTAAAAAAAATTTTAAAAATAAATAATACCCAATTTTATTCTTATAGATAATCGCATGATATAAAATAAAATAAATCTAAAAAAGTGTATAAAAAATCAATAATCCAGGCTTGTACAAAGAGAATATATGTTTTATAATGATTTTTGTATTATGTATTGTAAATGCGTACTGAAAGGATTGTTGTTAAATGAATGTAATGGTAATACTATGCGATCAATTAAGGCCAGATTTTTTAGCATGTTATGGCAACCAACAAATAAAAACTCCGAATATAGATATTCTGTATCACGATGGTGTATTATTCAACCACGCTATAACCTCGTCTCCGGTTTGTGCACCAGGGCGAGCCTGTATGATGACCGGACGATACGTTAGTGATCATAATGTTTGGACGAACGATGTGCCCTTTAGAGAAGGAGTAGAATTTTTACCGCAACGCATGAAAAACAATGGCTATAAATGTGCTGCATTTGGCAAGCTTCATCATTTCCCTGCTAAGGATCATAAAGGATTCGACGTAGCATTTCAAATGGAAGAAAGCAGACTTGCCTTAGAAGATGATTACTATAAATATTTAAAAGAGTTACATCCGGAAATTACAAACTTATACGGTCATGACTCAACAGGTCATTTCGCTTATCCTTTAGAGGAATATTACGAACATTGGATGGCTAGCAAAACTATAGAATTTATAGAAGAAAATAAATCGAATAACTTTTTCACTTGGACATCTTTTCAAGGGCCTCATGGGCCAATGGACGCTCCTCTTAATGATAACGGATTAGCCGAGTGGATCGATATAGAAGATCCATTAGAAATAGACCATAATCCAAATTCCGAAGTCGTTAGATATAGACGAGCAAGAGACGGCGTAAAAACCATGGAACAATATCGAAAATATCGTGGCGAATACGCTAGAATGATTCAAATTATCGATTATGAAGTCGGTAGATTAATTTCCTATTTAAAGGAAAACAATTTATACGAAAATACACTGATAATTTTTTCGGTCGACCATGGAAACACCGCAGGAGATTATGGAACAATACAAAAAGGCCCAATGCTATATAAAGCTCAATTGGAAATACCAATGATAGTAGCAAATGATCCAACTATGCCAAAAAACCTTAAGTCAGATTTATTAGTATCCAACCTCGACATCGGTGCTACAGCCCTAAAAGCAGCCGGCGACAACAACCCATTAGGCTATTCTAGAAGTATTGGCGAAATGTTCAACAACCCAGATTATCAACGAAAAGTTATTTATTCAGAATTTTGTGACAGCATGAAACTTGTATCTAATAAAGAATATCGCATGGCTTATTATCCGTTCGCTGGTGAATGCGAATTGGTTAAAATAGATGATGAACTGGTAGATTTAAGTGATAAACCAGAATACCAAAATATTAAAGAAAAATTTATGAAGGATATAATAGACTTCATGGTTCTAACCAAAGGTGTGAAAATAGAAGCGCAGGATTTAACCCCAAAAGTTCAACTCGGCCTAAAAGAAAAGTGGCCTAACTATAAAAAAGAGATACCTATTGTATTTCCAATTGCTAGCCAACGAGATAGACAAAGTCTTATAGACGCTGGTCTAGACGGAGACTATAATGAATTTTGCATCGAGCGAGACGACGAAATAGTTCAGTACTACGGTAAATATTGGACCGACAAAAGACGCTTTACCTAAAAGTTCTGTTCTAGCCAAATGTGTGCAAATAGAAGCGCAGGACTTAACCCATAGGTGGGAACTTAAGAATTTTTTGGCGAAGCTTCACCAAAAGTTAATTTTCTCAAGTTCCCATGTATGGGATGGGGTTGAGCCATTATAGAGAGAGTATCTTCTATATAATGGATAGGATCAATAAAAGGAGGTAAAGAACTGAAGCGAAGTAAACACAACTTGTAGAATCCCTCAGTCAAGGGGATCAGGGCCACTTCCCTGCAATTTTGTGACAACTCAATTTTCTTAAGTTCCCATGTATGTGGTTTACCTAGATACAGAAATAGTTCAGTGCTACAATAAATATTGGAGCAACAAAAAACGGTTTATCTAAAATGAATTAAGAGAGGGTAACATTTTATGAATGTAATGGTTATTTTATGTGATCAACTTCGAGTAGATTATTTGTCTTGTTATGGAAATCAACAAATAAAAACTCCAAATATTGATTCTTTATTTAAAGATGGTGTGATTTTTGATAATTCTATAACCGCATCCCCGGTTTGTGCACCTGGGCGAGCCTGCATGATGACCGGACGATACGTCAGTGATCACAATGTATGGACGAACGATGTACCGTTTAGAGAGGGCATCGACTTTTTACCAGAACGAATGAAAAAAAATGGTTATATGTGCGGAGCATTCGGAAAATTGCATCATTTTCCAGGAAAAGATAGCAAAGGATTTGACGTTGCTCTACAAATGGAAGAACGACGATTAGGCATAGAAGATGATTATTTTAAATATTTAAAAGAACTACATCCGGAAATAACCGATCTATATGGACATGATCGATCTGGACATTTTTCTTATTCATTAGAAGAGTATTATGAACATTGGATGACAAACAACACGATCGAATTTATTGAAAATAATAAAGCAAATAAATTTTTTACCTGGACTTCTTTTCAAGGGCCACATGGACCAATGGATGCACCAAAAGAAGATAACGGCTTAACCGAATGGATTGAGATAGAGGACGCTATAAATGTAGATCGAAATGCTCCGGCCGAAGTAGTTCAATACAGAAGAGTAAGAAATGGAGTAAAACAACCAAAAGCCTGTAGAACATACAGAAGTGAATATGCTAGGATGATACAGATAATAGATTATGAAATTGGAAGAATCCTTTCCTATTTAAAGGAGAATAATCTATACGAAAACACAGTAATTATTTTTTCTACTGATCATGGCGATATGGCTGGAGATTATGGATTATTCCAAAAAGGACCAATGTTATACAAATCTCAATTAGATGTGCCTATGATTATAGCTAATCATCCGAAATTGCCAAAACATCAAAGAAGTGATATACTCACATCCAATCTTGATATCGGAGCTACCGTCCTAAAAGTGGCTGGAGATGATAAACCATTTGGTTACTCAAGAAGCTTAGAAGAAATGTTTAACAATCCTGATTACCAAAGAGATGTTATTTACTCCGAGTTTTGTGATAGCATGAAATTAGTGGCTAATAAGGAATACCGCATGGCTTATTATCCGTTTACGGGTGAATGCGAATTAGTAAAAATATCTGAAGAAACTGTAGACTTAAGCAAGCAACCAGAATATCAAAAAATAAAAATTAAGTTTCTACAGGATATTGCAGACTTCATGGTCTTGGCCAAAGGCGTTCATATAGAAACGCAGGATTTAACCCCAAAGGTACAACAGGGATTAGCAAAAAAGTGGCCTAATTATAAAAAAGATATAGATATCGTATTTCCACTCCAAAGCAAACGTGCCAGACAAAACTTAATAGATGCTGGCTTAGACGGAGACTATAATGAATTTTGTATAGAGCGGGACGACGAAATTATTCAGTTTTACGGTAAGTATTGGAATGATGAGCGTCGATTTAAAAACAAGTATTAATTTACGGTAAGCCTGGAATGATGAACATCGATTTTAAATTACGGTCAACCGGAACGATAAGCATCGATTTAAATGACGGTAAGCCTGGAACGATAAGCATCGATTTAAATTACGGTAAGGCGGAATGATAAGCATCGATTTAAATTACTGTAAGCATGAAATGATGAATATCGTAAATTACGGTAAGTCTGGAACAATGAGCATAGATTTAAAAATAAATATTAAATGTAATCATGGAGGTATATATATGCGTGAAATCAGAAGTTTAAATCAAGGATGGAAATATTTAAAGCACAATATCCACAGTAATGGGTCTCAACCAATGTTTTATAGAGTAGATTTTAATGATAAAAATTGGCAAACAGTAGATGTTCCGCATGATAGTAGCATTGTTTCGGAATTTAAGGAGTCAAATCCAGCTGGGCCGAGAGGTGGCTATGCTGAAACGACCTTATGTTATTACAGCAAAGTTTTCGACTTAACAAAAGAAGATTTGGCCAAAAAGATTTTTGTAGAATTTGAAGGCGTATATATGAACTCAACCGTATATATAAATGGAGAAGAATTGGGCAAATATCCGTTTGGTTACACAACTTTTAAATATGACATTACGGACCACGTTGTTGAAGGCTCGAATAAATTATCCGTGATGGTTGATAACGAAGTGCAACCCGGGTCAAGATGGTATAGCGGAACCGGAATATATAGGCCCGTGCATTTATATCTTTTGGATCCAGTACACTTTGAAAAAGAAGACTTTTTTATTACCACACCGTTTATAACAGATGATTATGCGATAGTCAATATCGATGCGATTATTAATAATACAAATAAAAAACAATCCAAATTTATAAAATTAGCATACGAAATAATCGATGCAGGCGGAAACGTAGTGGCCGATTATACCTTAGATAAATCTATATCCTACGATTGCTATGCAGATTTAAGCACACAAATTAAAATAGATAAACCGCAATTATGGTCTAATAAAACGCCTGTATTATATACTTTGGCAGCAAAAATAATTGAAAATGGAGAAGTACTAGACAATCTTTCAATAAAGTTCGGAATAAGAAGTATAGAGTTTTCACCGGATAAAGGATTTATTATCAACGGAGAAAAAGAGATACTAAAAGGTGTTTGCATTCATCATGACAATGGTCCGCTCGGTTCGGCCGCGCATCGTGAAGCATTCATCAAAAAAATAGAGATAGTAAAAGCCATGGGTGCCAATGCAATAAGAACATCTCATAACCCCGAATCTCCAGAATTTTTAGATTTATGTGATGAATACGGAATGTACGTCATGGAAGAATCCTTTGATGAATGGACAGAAGCAAAACGACCAAGAATTTTTGGAGGAATATTCTTACGCCAAAGAATTTTTGCTTACTCAAACTATTTTAAAGAATGGTCTGAAAAAGATTTAGCGGCCATGATAAAGAGAGATAGAAATCATGCATCCATCGTAATGTGGAGTACAGGCAACGAAATAATGGAACTTAAAGATCCAGAAGGAGAAAGACTAAGCCAAGTTTTACTAAATGTAGTTCATAAGTATGATAAAACTAGGCCAGTTTTAGCCGCCGGTAATGGGTTGGTAGCAATAAATAAAACGCATAACTTAGATATTTTGGATTTGGCCGGTTATAATTATGCCGAAGATTGTTATATACCACACCATGAAGAAAAACCTGGGCGTTGCATCGTAGGTAGTGAAAATGCTTCAGCCACCCCGTTCGAAAAACGTGGTGTTTATGAGCAATTCTTAAAAGTAGATGAAGTCGACTCAATCTTAGATAACGATAACGCCGACCCAGAAGAGGCCGAAGGATTTGTTTCGGATAAACGTAAAGTGGCCGAAACCGTAAAGACTAATGTCCGAGCAAGGGTTGCTAGAGGAGAAAATTCTATGATCAGACATTTGACTGACGACTTTGTGGCCGGAATGTTCATTTGGACCGGTATAGATTATTTAGGTGAACCTACTCCTCAAGTTTGGCCATCCATTAGTTCTTATTTTGCACCGATAGATAGAATATGTTTACCAAAAGATTCATTCTATTTTTATAAGAGTTGTTGGTCCGACGAAGACGTTCTTCACTTGTTACCGCATTGGAGTTTTGAGAATGTTGAAGAACTGCCAGTTTGGTGTTATACGAATTGTGATGAAGTTGAACTATTTGTAAATGAAAAATCTTATGGAAAAAGAAGCCTAGAACCAGGCAAGCAACTGCATTTAGAATGGCCTAAAGTAAAATTCGAAAAAGGTCAATTGAAAGCTGTAGGTACTCGCAACGGTCAAACTATTACGACCGTATTAAACACAGCATCAGATGCGAAGCACATGGCTTTTGAAATAGATAAAGATACGCCAACAGGAAGAGGTAAATTATTCTACACGACCGTTTCATTCTACGACGAAAATGATAATTTTGTGCCACATCAAGAACATGAGATAACTTTTAGTGCAGAAGACGGCATAGAATTTATAGTATGTGATAATGGCGATCCGGAATACAGCAATTTTACAAGTAACAGCGTAAAAACATTAGGTGGATTAGCCAAAGCAATTTTCAGAGCAAACGCATCTGGAACTATTTGTGCTTCATCTTTAATAAATGGGGAGAAAGTAGACGTGCTAATTTATATAAATGTAGAGTAATAGAATTTTCCGAGCAAATGAATCCGGAACCATTTGTTCTTCAGCTTTAATAAATGGCGAGAAAGTAGGTCAGCTAATTTATGTAAATGTAGAGTAGCAGAATATTTATAAATAATAGCAATTAGGTGGATTAGCCAAAGCAATTTTCAGAGCAAATGTATCCGGACCATTTGTATTTCAGCTTTAAGTAGAATAGCAAAATAATAACACTAAGGAGTTTATAGAAGATATGAAAAAGCCAAACGTATTAATATTTTTTACGGACGATCAACGATTCGATACTATAAATGCAATGGGTAATTCAGAAATATCTACGCCAAACTTAGATAAATTCGCAAACGAAAGTATAGCTTTTAGACAAGGTCATATTATGGGTGGAACATGTGGGGCCGTATGTATGCCTTCTAGAGCCATGTTGCAAACAGGTAGAACCGTGTTTACTTTGCATGGTGAAGGAAAAGCTAAGGGTGGCATGATTCCAGAACATCACAAAATGATGCCCGAAACGTTTAAAGAAAATGGATACTTTACTCAGCATATCGGTAAATGGCATCAAGACAAAAAATCTTTTAATCGTGCCTACATGGATGCCAACAGCATATTTTGTTTTGGTAATAGCATTCCTAAAAGAAATAGCTGGTACGGTGCCGGTGGTCACTATGCTCCAGTTTTAATGGATTATGACCCAACCGGACAATATGTCTTAGAACATGCTTTCCAAATGGAAGAGGGCATGATTAAGAAAAAAGAAATTGATAAAGATATCCAAAAAAATATGCACTCCACAGATATTTTTTGTGATACTGCTCTTAACTTCTTGGATACCTACGATAAAGATCAACCGTTTTATCTTTATTTAGCCTTAGTTGCTCCGCACGATCCTAGAAATGCCCCAGAAAAATATGAAGAAATGTACTCGGCTGAAAGCGTTTCTACGCCGAAAAACTTTTTGCCGATTCATCCTTTCGATAATGGTGACCTTTGGGTAAGGGATGAAGTCCTAGAATTTTTCCCAAGACGAGAATATTCTGTAAGACGACATTTGGCCGACTACTACTCCATGATAAGTCACATAGATGCAAGATTTGGAGATGTCATGGCTAAGCTAAAAGAAAAAGGCTTATACGACGATACGATAATAATCTTTGCTGGAGACAACGGTTTAGCATTGGGACAGCATGGCCTATTAGGTAAACAAAGCGTTTACGATCACAGCATAAGAGTGCCCCTAATAATAAAACCAGCTGGAGATTTTACCCCAAGAAAAACTGATGCTTACACTTACCTTTGCGATATTTTCCCAACATTATGCGATATGTGCGGTTTCGAAAAACCAGAATCGATTAATGCTCAATCCTTTTTCAATGTTATAGAAGGAACAACCGATCAGGGCCGTGAAGATCTGCTACTGATTTATCGTAATTTCCAACGTGCTTATAAAAATGATAAATTTAAATTGATTGAGTATTTTGTTGGCCAAAAAAGAAACACTCAGCTGTTTGATTTAGAATCGGATCCGTATGAAATTACTAATCTAGCCAATGATCCGGAGTATGCATCGATATTGGAAGAGTTGCGTAAAAAACTTCAGGAAAAGCAAGTGGAGTTCTCCGATCCGTTGGTAACATGCAGTGCAGAAAAATTAGCTGAAGATATTTGGTGAAATAGGTTCGGCTCTTAAGAGGGTTGTCGTGTTAACAACACCAAAAATCAGGAAACGAGCTATCAAAAAAGAGTAGCTCGTTTTTTCGTGTGTAAAGGTCAAGTACTAAATTCAAGTGCTAAGGGTAAGAGCACAAATTTTTTTTATTTTAAAAATCGAAGGCTCGTACTCCTTTGCCGTCATCGAACGATAGATCTCGGCGATAGCTCACATAGAAAACAAAATTGCGGGGGAGGTGTCACGAAGTGATGGATGGAGAAAGCGTACATACAAGATTTTATTGCTTTTCAAGTAAATTGTAAATTTTGAAAGTTTTCATCGTCTTTCTGTCATCATTGTTAATGCGATAGCCCCTGTCAGCTAGAAATATTTCAGACTCATATCTTTATTCTAAAAATTTAGAAATATAGGAGATTTTTTGATTTCAATATAGTATAATAATCAAGATTATTTAAATGAAGTGAAGATGAAAAAATACAAAAAGTAAAGTTAGCGACCTAAAAGAGTCGGTTTTTAAACTATTTGGATGTAAAGAAAAGCCAAAAGAATATTTAGTAGTAAATGCTAAAGAATAAAGAATAAAATGCTGATATCGAGAATAGATATAAAATACATTTATTATTGTTAGCTGATATTGACAGATAGAAAATACATAAAAAAGGTAGGTTTTAAAAAGCTATGGTAAATGAAAATATTTTAAAGTTATGGTTAAGATTCGTTATACCTTCAATTGTTGGAGTTCTACTTAATACTATTTATGTAATGGTGGATGGAATATTTGTTGGCCAAGGAGCCGGTGAAGAAGCGTTAGCGGCGGTAAACTTGGCTTGGCCTGCGGTAACGATAATTTTAGGATTAGGTGCTTTATTAGGCACAGGGGCCACAATATTAGTTGCAAAGAAATTAGGTGAAAACGACAAGGACTCAGCCGAAAAGATTTTTGCTACAACAATAAAATATACTTTTTTTGTTGGATTATTTTTAATGCTTATAGGCCTCCTTTTTGCTGACTTTATAACAAAATTATTAGGCGCAAACGAAGATACATTTCAGTACACGAAAGATTATTTTGTAATAATATATTTAATGTCGATCCCATATTTATTTTCAAGCTCCCTAAATCAACTAGTAAGAGCAGACGGAAATCCGAATTTATCCATGATAATGGTTAGTACAGGCGCTATACTGAACGTTATTTTAGATTGGCTATTAGTTATAAAGTTTCAAATGGGAACTACTGGAGCCGCCTTGGCCACTGGATGTGGAGTAAGCGTTTCTACAATTATTGGATTATATTATTTTACATACGGAAAATCGAATCTTAAATTAAGAAAAAATAATTTGAAGTTTAATACTCACGTCCTAATAAATACATGTAGAATAGGAGCAGCATCGCTTTTTATGCAGCTTTCCGTAGGATTAATTATCCTAATACAAAATAACGTAATATATAAATATGGAAATACAATAGATGTAGCTGTATTTTGCGTGGCGGGTTATATTTTTTCTATTTATGCGCAAATTGCTATCGGTATAGTACAAGGGATTCAGCCAGTTATAGCCTTTCACTTTGGAGCAAGCGAATTTAAGCGATTGAAAAAATTATTAACGATAACTCTTGGAGTAAGTATTGGGTTAGGTTTATTATTTCTAGGATTTTTAGGATTATTTGGAGAAGAGTTAATTTTATTATATGGAATAAGTGAAAGCGTACTAGAAAGTGCGTACACAAGAATATTTATATTTTCTTTAGGCACGCCGGCGGTTGGAGTAGTCTATACTATGTCGTCATATTATCAAGCTACCAATAAAACAACGTATGCTAGCATAATTACGTTAGGACGAGGGCTTTTTTTGCAAGCATTTTTTGTTTTAACATTACCTATATTTTTCGGAGTAAACGGTGTATTTTTTGGTCAGGCCGCATCAGATATTTCAGCGTTATTTCTTGTACTTGGCTTAGTTTGCTTAGATGTTAGAAAGAAAAATAGCATTATCAATCCGGTCTAATATTTATAGAAAAATAAAGATCGCTATCAACAAAACAACGTATGTTAGCATAATTACGTTAGAACAAGGGCTTTTTTTGGTAAGCGTTTTTCGTTTGAACATTATCTATATTTTTCGGAGTAAACGGTGTGTTCTTTGGTCAGGCTACATCAGATATTTCAGCGTTATTTCTTGTACTTGGCTCAGTTTGCTTAGATGTTAGAAAGAAAAATAGCATTATCAATCCGATCTAATATTTATAGAAAAAGAAAGATCGCTATCAACAAAACAACGTATGTTAGCATAATTACGTTAGGACGAGGACTTTTTTTGCAAGCGTTTTTCGTTTTAACATTACCTATATTTTTCGGAGTAAACGGTGTGTTTTTTGATCAGCTCGTATCAAATATTTCTGCGTTATTTTTTGTGATCGGCCTAATTTTACTCCCTCCGGTACTTCGTACCACTTCTCTCAAAGAAAGAGGCTTAGGGCAAAGATCAAAGAATTAGTACTATCAATCCGGTTTAATATTTATATAAAAAGAAAGACCTCAAAATTATTTGAGGCCTTTTTTATTTTGATTCTAATATGATATACTAAAGCATATGTTTAATATTATGATATGACAACAAACATATATTGATATTATAAAGGGAGGGTATAATGACACTTGATATTGAGGATTTAGATTTTGCAGCAAAAACTTTTTTTTATACTACAAAATTATCAATAGCATTTGTAAATGATTTGGGGGAAACTATTTTAGTTAGAGGGCCATCCGGAAAAAGATCAAAGTTTTGTGAGTTATTAGACAAATGTACTGATGGAAATTGTCCATGTCGCTTTGAGCATCTTTGCGCTGGTGAGCAGTCTTTTAATTTAGGACAACCTTATATTTCAATTTGCCCCGCCGGATTGACTTATATAGCTATGGCTGTAACGATGGAAGGTGTATTTAAAGGGTTCTTCATATCAGGCGGATTTTTAATGACTTCGATAGAAGAATTTCCGATTAACGATATGTTTAAAAAATTTCATATAACAGATGAGATTCGGCAGAAAGAGTTTAAGGATGCATTAGATGATTTACCAAAAATTAATCCAGCGTTAACTCGATACTTCGCTAATGCTATAGAGTGCGTTACAACATCCATAATGTTAAAACATTCGTATGAATTACAAAAAAAGAATGAACAAGCTTTGCAACAGAGAAAAATTAATGAGACCATTCAAGAGAAAAAATATATTTATAACGCAGATTATTCTTATCCATTTGAATTAGAAAAGAGTCTTATAGATGCAGTAAAAAGTGGACAAACCGCAGAAGCGGCTAGTATATTAAATAAATTTTTAGGGCATATCCTATTTAGTCATGGAAATGATATAGATGTTATTAAGCCAAGAGTGTTAGAACTGTGTACTATTATTTCAAGGGTGGCCCTAGAATCTACAAAAAGAGTTGAAAACACATTGTCTTTAAATGCTATTTTTTTAAATGAACTCTCTAAAGCAAAAACTTTGGAAAATTTAGAGTTTGCTTTACAAAAAAGTATTAAAGAATTTACTGACGAAATTTGGGAATTAAATAATACTGCTGTATTTGCTCCGATTAGGCGTGCAATAAATTATCTTCATACTTATTATTATGAAGAAATTACTTTGCTAAAAGTTGCAAAGTTAGTACATCTTACACCTTCTTATTTCTCAACAATATTTAAAAAAGAAACAGGATATTCTTTTACGCAATATTTAAATAAAATTCGCATAGAAAATGGAAAGCTACTGCTTTTGGATACCTCAATGTCTATTTTAGAAGTAGCCATTGAAGTTGGATTTGATACAGATACATATTTTTGTACTGTATTTAAAAAGATAGTAGGGATTAGTCCAAATCAATTTAGGAAAGCGATATAATTTAGGTTCCTCCTTCCAACAAAGCTGACTGAGGGATTCTCGTGGTGCTGTCGCCCGAAGCCTCCTTCTACGAGGGAGGTGGCATGAAGTGTTGGAAGGATTAAGTGGAGCTGACTGAGAGATTAAAGAACTATTTCAAAAAAATAGCTTGACTTGAAAACTAATAAATGGTAAAATATTACATATAATATTTTAATACATAATAATTAATTTAATTTATTGAAAAAAAGAGAGGATGACAAAAAATGCTAGAAGATATGATTATGCTGGAAATGATATTTGAGGCACTAGGTGATGTAGGAGAGGCAATGTTTGAGGCAGTAGGTGATGTGGGAGAGATAATATTATATATGGGTTACGGAGTAGTCACTATAATGGGATTAACAATAATATTATTAATATTAAGTATCTTATTAACTATAATAAGAATGTTCAGAAGATACTAATTAGGTCAATAAAAAATTTTGTAAATAAAATTGTTAATCAGACTTGGCAAGTGAATAATTGAAATGTAATACAGTATATAATATATAGGGATATAGATTATTTATATTAGTTTTAGGAAGTTCAAGGAGGGATTATCTATGAAACGAAAATATTCGCAAGAAGAAGTCTGAGAACGCATGTACGGAAGAATATATTTCAATAAAGACGACACAAATATGTTTGTTAGAAGAAAAAGTATTGCTACGTGGACTATGAATCTTGGAAATAAATGGGTATGAATTATTCAGATTCCAATTGCGATAATTGCTGTAGTAATAGGGTGTATACTGGCATGAACACAATCAAAAATCAGTTTTAAAAATTAGGCGAGAGGCGAGAGAAAACTCTCGTCTTTTTTTGTTCAAAACTTCAATTAAACATAAAAATTCTTGTAATTGAAAACTACTTATGTTAAGGTTAATAAAATAGCAAAAATAGGGAAGGATATTAATATGAAAGACGAAATAGAAATATACTGTGATGGCGGATGCCGAGGAAATCAAAAAGATGAAAATGTTGGAGGATGGGGTGTAGTTCTTATATATAAGGACATTGTCAAAGAAATCAGTGGCAATGCTGTAAATACAACAAACAATAAAATGGAATTAACAGCTGCCATAGTAGGTTTGAGTGCAATAAAAAATAAAAGTATATCTACTAAAGTATATTTGGACAGTTCTTATGTTTTAGATGGAATAACAAAGTGGATAAATAATTGGATTAAGACCGACTTTATAGGAGCTAATAAAGATCCAATTAAAAACAAAGAATTATGGCAAGAGTTGCACAGGATTAAAAACGAATTTTCGGATATACAATTTATAAAAGTAAAAGGGCATGGTACAAATCCAGGTAATAACCGTGCGGACGAGCTATGTAATATAGAAATGGATAAGTTGTCACAGGAGTGAGAGATTAAGAAAATGTATTTAATAAGTGTACAAATCTAGGTAACAACCATGCAGACGAGCTACGTAATATAGAAATGGATAAATTGTCACAAGGGTAAGAGATTAAGAAAGTGTATTTAATAAGTGTACAAATTCAGGTAACAACTGTGCAGATGAGCTATATAATATAGAAATGGATAAATTGTCATAGGAGTGAGAAATGAAAAAAAGGTATTTAATAACTGCACTGACTTTAGGTTATTCTTTATTAGAGCCATATTTACAAAGGACAAGAAGGTACAACATAGTAGATGAGCAAGTGCCGATTAATTTTAATAATTATAAAATAGCATTCTTATCCGATATTCATTATGGTCGAACAATACATGATAAGAATCTGATGAAAATTGTTAATAAGGTAAATAAATGGAATCCCGATATCATAGTTTTAGGTGGAGACTACGTTATGGCTAAAGAATATATTGAGCCATGCTTTAGAGTTCTGTCTAAACTAAAACCAAAGGATTCTATATACGCCGTTATAGGAAATCATGATGTGGTTGAGGGATTAGAAGAAACTGAATATGAAATACGTAATAATAATATAAAATCTATAAATAACTCTGCCTATTGGATAAAAAGAGGTGATCAAAAAATAAAAATTGGTGGTGTGGGTGATTTACGAACCCAAGTCCAAATAATAAAACCAACTATAGAAAATACTAGTATAAAAGATTATGTAATTTTAGTTACGCATAATCCAAGATATATATATCAACTGAAAAAAGAGTATGATATTAATCTAGTTTTGGCTGGCCATACACATGGCGGACAGATATCAGCCTTAAAATACCTTAGTAAAATCGTCCCACCAATTATAGATCAGGCTGCTGCATTTAGTTATTTGAGTGGAAAAACTCATAAAAATGCTAGAGATATTATTGTTAGCAACGGAATTGGTACAGCTAAATTTCCAATTAGATTACTAACTTGGCCGGAAACAATTTTCATTACTTTAAATCATGGTAAGAAAAACGTAGTTACCGTAAGACAGGGTAAGAAAAAGGCAGTTACTATAAGACAGGGTAAGAAAAAAAATAGTTAAAATATAAATTAGTTGCTGAGAACATATTTTTTATATGCAGTAACTAATTTTAGTTTACTACATTAATCACATCGGATTTATTTATTAACAAATATTAATTTAGAATGAGGTTATTTTATGAAAAAAATGTTATTTGTAGTTGCCGGTTCTATCCTTTTTTCTGCTTGTAACACAAATGTAGAAACACCACCAACTGTTGCTAAAGTACCAGATTTGGAGTTTAGGGCAGAAAGTCCGTTGGCCACTGTTCCAGAAGTAGCAAAAATAATTCAAATTAGTATTTCTAGTTTTATACCGAAGGAAACGCCTTTTGGTAAAACTTATTTAGAACAGATAAATTTATTTGAAAAAAAATATCCGCATATCAAAATAAATCATGTTTTTGATACTACGGCCAATTTTTTAACGGATATTGTTTTAGACTTTAAAATGAATCATGAATCAGATATTTTATTTTTACCTGTTAATATAGTAGAAGAACAAATATCCTTAGATAAAATAAGTGATATATCTCAGATTAAGAAAATAAGGCCAACTTATGCAGAAAATATACCCGAAAATGCTTTATTACTAAGTAATGAAGTAGACAATTTAAAATTAGGCGTACCAATAAATGGCTATTATTCTGGTTTATATTATAATACTAATATATTTGAAGAATTAAATTTACCGATTCCAAAATCTTATGAGGACTTTTTATCGGTGGCCGAAGCATTAAAAGCAAATAACATTAATCCGATGACAGCGGCGCTTTCATATGATCCGCTTATGGTTTTTGAGCAGATTTTATTATCCACGAAAAATTCAGACGATCAAGCTAACGACAGTGGTATAACCAAAGCCATGATTATAGAGGCAGAAGATTCTTTTGACAATTTAATGGCGAGCAATATTTTTGATGAGCAGTCTAAAGTTAATACGCCCATTGAGGCTCAGGCTGAATTTTTTGAGGGCAATGCAGCTATGATTATAGAGGGTAACTATATTCAAAATCAAATTGGATATCCAAGTTTCTCTAGAATGATGCCATTTCCTTATGAATATGGGACGAATTCGCAGTATATAGGTAAGTTTAATACCGGATTTATTTTATCCAAACAAGGTTTTAATGATTTAGAAAAGCAGTCGGCCATAATAGAATTTATAAATTTCATGACTTCGAATGCTAGTTTAGAATTATATAAATTGGCCAATGGTGGTATAAGTCCAACAGATTTAAATAAAGCTATGTATATAGCTTCTCCTCTTACAGAAATATCCCTAGTGTCTGAAGAAGAAGTTTTAAAAAATATAAAAGAAACATTAGAAGGAAGACAAGTCGAAGCATTGGTGACTGATTCAAAAGTATCTATCGAACCTGTAAATAAACCATGGAAGGAATAATTTTTTACACGAATATGTCACTACATTAGTAAATTAAAAATATACTTTTACACGAATATAAATTGTATTATTAAATTAAAGGTATAATTTTCTAGACAAATTTTTAACAAATAAATATAAAGTTGATAGTTTCAAAAAAAATGATATGAAAATAAGGTTGCTAAAATTTACGAGAGAGAGTATTAGATGCATGATGAAAAAAATACGAATTTTATGTATATTCGGTACACGGCCGGAAGCTATTAAAATGCTTCCTTTAATTAAGCAATTAAAATCGGATGCTAGCCTAGAAACCTTAGTATGTGTGACTGCACAACATAGAGAAATGTTGGACCAAGTTTTAGAGATGTTTAATATAATTCCCGATTACGATTTGAATGTTATGACGACCAAACAGTCGCTTACAGAATTAAGCTCTAAAATATTATTAGGCTTATCAGACGTACTGGATAAAATTAATCCAGATTTGGTTTTAGTTCATGGCGATACGACTACATCCGTTATGGGTTCGTTAGTAGCGTTTTATAAGCAAATAAAAGTAGGACATGTGGAAGCTGGTCTTAGGTCTTACAATAAATATGAACCATTTCCTGAAGAAATTAATAGAAAGCTAACAGCTGTAATTGCGGACATCCATTTTGCTCCAACAAGATTGAATAAAAATAATTTGATAACAGAAGGAATTAAGCCGGACAACATTTTTGTTACCGGAAACACTATTATAGATATATTAAATACGACAGTAGAAAAAAATTATATATTTAATGAACCCATCTTAAACATGATAAATTATAATGATAAAAAAATTATTGTAGTAACCGCACATAGAAGAGAAAATTTAGATGGAGGATTAAGAGAAATATGTTTTGCTTTAAAAACTATTAAGGAAGTTTATAGTAGTGTCGAAATAATATATGCTGTCCACAAAAATCCAAATGTTTTTAAAGTTGTGAACGAAATCCTAGGCAACGTTTCGGGAATACATTTAGTAGCGCCCCTCAACTTGAAAGACATGCACAATCTTTTAGCTTTGTCCTATTTAGTATTAACAGATTCGGGAGGATTGCAAGAGGAAGTTCCGGCTTTAGGTAAACCTGTGTTAGTTCTAAGAAATGTTACAGAACGGCAAGAGGGATTATCTTCGGGAACAATTCGCTTGGTTGGAACCGATAGACAAAGCATAATTAAAAATACCGCTGAATTATTAGAAAACGAAACTAATTATGAAAAAATGGCTAATTCTATTAATC
>MDSO01000034.1_pt1 | contig 26812 bp, 21 predicted proteins | sample 1005691 | NCBI WGS metagenome assembly MDSO01 (sample SAMN05526595, study PRJNA338239) | gut metagenome | isolation source: stomach gut content | host: Acanthurus sohal | place: Saudi Arabia: Red Sea | collected 2011-04 | reverse complement strand
GTCTATTGCTTTTATTTATTTTTTCAACTTCTGTTTCAGTTGGCTGTGCTAACTGGTCTAAACTTTTATCTTGTGCATAATTTGGACTGTACGGATTATTCAAATTTGGTATATTGCTTTCATTTATTTTTTCAACTTCTGTTTCACTTGATTGGATTGGTCGACCTAAACTCGTATCTTGTGCATAGTTCGGATTGTACGGCCTATTAAAATTTGGTCTATTGCTTTCATTTATTTTTTCAACTTCTGTTTCACTTGATTGGGTTGGTCGGCCTAAACTGTTATCTTGTGCATAGTTTGGACTGTACGGATTATTAAAATTTGGTCTATTGCTTTCATTTATTTTTTCAACTTCTATTTCAGCTAGCTGGGCTGACTGACCTAAACTTTTATCTTGTGCATAGTTCGGATTGTACGGCCTATTAAAATTTGCTCTATTGCTTTTATTTATTTTTTCAACTTCTGTTTCACTTGGCTGGGTTGATTGGCTTAAACCTTTATCTTGTGCATAGTTTGGACTGTACGGATTATTAAAATTTGGTCTATTGCTTTCATTTATTTTTTCAACTTCTGTTTCACTTGATTGGGTTGGTCGGCCTAAACTTTTATCTTGTGCATAGTTCGGATTGTACGGCCTATTAAAATTTGGTCTATTGCTTTCACTTATTTTTTCAACTTCTGTTTCAGTTGGCTGTGCTGACTGGCCTAAACTGTTATCTTGTGCATAGTTTGGACTGTACGGATTATTAAAATTTGGTCTATTGCTTTCATTTATTTTTTCAACTTCTGTTTCACTTGATTGGGTTGGTCGGCCTAAACTGTTATCTTGTGCCTCGTTTCTATAATTATTCTTTACTTCTTGAATCGGGTTTTCCCTTTTTTTCGTAGATGCTCCGTATATACCTGGTAACACATCTTCATATCTTCTATTGGTCAAAGTCAACTCTCCTAAACGATTATTATAAATTTATCTAAATCTATTATTATTTAGATCCTCTAACCAATTATTGCCTTTTTTAGATCTTATCTTACATTTTCTACTTTATTTTTCAAAAAAAAATCTTCTATGGTCACATATATCGTATTGCAACCTAGAAGATCCTTATATTTACATATTTACTGTTCTATTATTATCCTTTTCTTCTCTATTATCAATTTCGGTTGATTCTCTTTTAAATGGTGCTCTGCCATTTCCAAATTTTTCTCCATTTGGCATGCCTTCTCTAAACATCCCACCATTTTGCATCTGCTCTTCAAATTTACCAGGCCCTCTTCTTTTTCTATTTTGCTTAACTTCTAAATTATTTCTATGCTCATCTAATGATAATGTATATCTATTAGCTTGCGTAGAAAATAATGTATAATATTCTCCCTTCAGTTCCATTAATTGTGCATGATTTCCTAACTCTATTATCTCTCCATATTTCATAACTAGTATTTTACTCGCTGTCGTTGCACTAGATAACCTATGAGACACAAATATCGTTGTTTTATCACTCCTTAAATCATCAAACTGCTTAAATATTTCTTGCTCAGCCATAGGATCTAAGGCTGCCGTTGGCTCATCTAAGATAAATATATCACTGTCGCTATAAAATGATCTCGCTATTGCTAGCTTTTGCCACTGTCCTATCGATAACTCTGTTCCATTATCATCGAAATATCTCATTAATGGTGTATCGTATTTTTTTGGCAACGTTTCTATATAGGAGCTTGAATTACTGTGTTGGGCAGCACTTTCTATTTCTTCATCGACAACCTCTTTCATTATTTCGCCGAAAGCTATATTCTCCTTTACGGTTACAGCGTATTTTCCATAGTCTTGGAAAACTGTACCGAATAAAGAATATAAAGCTTTTACATCATATTCTTTGATATCGTGACCATCTAATAATATGCGACCTTCAGTAGGATCATAGAGACGCATTAATAATTTTATCAATGTTGTTTTTCCAGCCCCATTTAGTCCTACTATAACTATCGAATCTCTTGGATCAATAGTTATATTAATATTTTTTAATACATCCACTTTCGTTCCTGGATATCTAAACGAAACATTCTCAAATATTATTTGATGATCTATCCCTCTTTCAATTGACCGAGCAGGAGATATACTCGGAATAATGGTAGGCTCCGCTTGCATGTAATCAATGAGATTATTTATAAATAAAGTACATTCATAAATAGAAGCTGTGGTCGTTATCAACTTAGATATCCCTGTAGATATCGCCATCAATGCTCCCGTATACAAAGCATAATTTCCTATTTCGTAATTTCCATCAAAGACACCTCTAGCAATATAAATAAATAATACACAGTTTACACTTGTGGATAATATAGCAGCACCGACATTCCAAATGCATTCATCAACAATTAATTTTTTTAAGCCTTTATAATAGATATCAAAAACGTTAGTGTATTTTTCGGTAAAAGTATCTTCTAGACCTAAAAGTTTAATTTCCTTTATAAGATCTTTGTTGACTACTATTTGTGAATAATAATTTAATTGCCTACGCTCTACACTACTTCTCCACATATAATTAAAATTCTTTCTTCTAAAATAAAAGTTTATAAATGTGGACGGTGTAGCCACCGCAATTATGGCTAAAGCAGGAATAATACCGATGGCCAAAATTACAATTATGTAACTTACAATACTAATAATCGTAGATATTATCGAAAAAGTAGAAGTCAAAGCATTCAACGGTTGTCTAGACGCTTCTCTAGTAGCATTTTCCAATTTAGAATAATATTCTGGATTATCATAACTGGCTAAATCAACCTCTTTAGCTTTTAACATCAGTTTTATTTTTATATGGTTACCGATAACTTCACCAGATATTCTTATTAATGTATTATATATTCTGTCAATTACCTGTCTTAAAGTTAAATATACAAATTGTAACATAAGTAACCACAATATAATATCAAATGTACTGATCTCTTTGGTATAGGATTTTGCTAACGCATTCAGTACCTCTTTTCCTATGAGTGATCCGGCTACGGGCATCAAGCCGTTAAAAATTGTCATGAATATCATGACAAAGATTATGCCTGGATTGGCTTCCCAAACTAATTTGACTATATATGACATCCTGCCTGTTATCGCTGTGTACATTTCTTTTATGTATTTGGGTACCTCTTTTAAATTCTTTGGTGGATCAATCCTATATTGATCTTGTGCCTTGTCCGAGTGACCTCGTGGTGGTGGTGGTGGCGGCATTTTTCAAACACTCCCTCTCTAAAATATAAACCTATTATAAACTATTTTTATTTCATAATCAACAATAATTCTATTTTTACGTTTGGTATTTTTTTTCAAATTTTGTCTACCTTATTCTTTTGCCCATTTTTCTAACTTCTTAACTCTCATTGTACTAATCCATTGTTTTTTTTCTCGACTTAAATGATTTGTAAAAAAAATAGTCTATAATATAGTATAGTCTCAAACTATAAAGATATGTCACTTTATACTCAAATTTTAAATTTTCTTTGAATTTTGGTATGTAAAATATATTTTATTTATTAGTTAATTGTTAGATAATTGTAATCTTTCAATTCATTTTTTATGCTATAATCTACGAAAAAGTGCATCAACCTTATGAAATAAGAAAAAATAAGGAAAAATCTATCCGTAAACGAATGCGTCGCTTCTATTATAATGCACAAACATGAAAAAGTGCATCAACCTTATGAAATAAGAAAAAATAAGGAAAAATCTATCCGTAAACGAATGCGTCGCTTCTATTATAATACACAAACATGGAAAAGTTCATCAACCTTATGAAATAAGAAATAATCAGGAAAAATCTATCCACAAAAGAATGCGTTTCTTTCTATATATATCTATTATAATATATAATTAAGAAAAAGTACATCCTTTTATTACAAAGAATGTACTTCAATAAGAATAACTTTCTTAATTTAAATCGCTGAACGTAAATACTTGCTTAGCTATAAATGTTTGTTGTCCTTCTAACTTAACATTTCCTTTCTTTTCTTCAAATAAATGCGTAGAATCCTTTGAATCGGGCAAAGCACACCATGGCATCATGCAACATACTGTTTCCGCATCTGACGTGCTCCATAATGTGATATATGTGAAATCTTTAAAATCTATTTTTACAGAACTTTTTAAAGCTGGATTTACTAACGTTAATTCTTTATTTTTAAATCCTTCTAATATGTGTGCTCCATTTCCAAAATTTTTCTGATTCACATATATCTTACCATTTTCTAACGGATAAGGTTTGGTTTCGCCAGTCATATATCGCATATCTTCTCGTATTAATTCGGATAGATTATCATTCTCGCCGAAATCAACGTAGCTATCAATGGAAGAAGCAAATCCTGTGTGACATCCTATCCCAAAATACATAACTTCATCTTCATTATTTTTAACTCTATAAGTTTGGATTACACTATTATCTTGAACTTGAAATTCTATTATTACACTAAATTTATACGGTACATATCTGGCTGTCTCTGCACTATTTTTTAATTCTAGAGCCACACTACTTTCAGTCTGCTCCACTAAATCCATTTCCATATTCTTTAAAAAACCATGCTGGTACATCGGATACTTATGTCCTCGGATAAACGCAAAATCATCCTTAGCTAAAGCGACATTAGGAAATAGATTTTTGGCTTGACCGATCCAAATATCAGAAGGTTGAAAAATATATTCTTTGCCATCGTTATTGGTGACACTAATTAATTCTGATCCGAGTGAATTTATTTTAGCAGTGAGCTTATCATTTTTAATTGTGTATATCATTTTATTACGGCCTCTCTTTTTTTATTTAAATTATAAATATTTTGCTAGATGTTGAGCTGTTTGCTTTAACGTTAAATCCGCATCCGTCGAAAATGCTTCTAAAGTTAAAAATCCATCGTAACCGACATCTTTTAAAGCTTGAATTACTTCATCAAAATTAAAATGTCCTTCGCCTACTGCGTATCTATTACTAGAGGAAATATGAAGGTTGGAAATTAAACCTTTAGCATAGTTTATAGCATAAGGTAAAGACTTGTCTTCGATATTCATGTGGAACATATCCAATTGTAAAGTGACACCTTTTAAATTATTTTCTTTAATGAAATCTACGGCATCCGTTGCTCTGTTTATAGTGTTAATCTCATAACGGTTTATAGGCTCTAACAAAATGGTTGTGCCTAATTTATCAGCATATTCGCCTATCTCATGCAATGCTTCTGCAATTCGTTTTTTGGCATCGCATTCTGTTTCATCTTCAGAATGTGTTCCCCTTATATATCCTAGGCCAAGTCCTACAGCATTAAGTTCTTTCGCATTTTCTAATTGTTCCTTCATTAAATTTACATTACGCTCTCTAAGAGTCGGATCTTTTTCCGATAATTTAACTCCACTTTCTCCTAAATATATTGCAAACAACGTCGCTACTTCCATACCATATTCCGCTATTAATTTCTTATATGATGCTAACTGCTCTTTAGATGTCTTTTTTATAAATAAATCCATTCCTTTATAACCATACTTCTTCATTAATTCAAAGTTAGCACTTAAATTTCCATCCTTAAATACTATCGGTCCAAATTGTGTTTCGTAAGTTGATACTGCACAAGCTAATTTCATGGTTTTTAATCCTCCAATATATATTATTATTTTATTGCTAATTTTACTCTATCCGTCAGCTTCGCTGCCACCTTCCTCAAGAGGAAGGCTTAAGTGCGCTGCTTTCCCTGCAATGTTTCGAAAGCAAACTGAAGAGCACACTCTTATGCTTACGAACTAAATATTTTTATCCGTACGCCTTCTCTTACGATTCCGAACTAAATATTTTTATCTTCTCTAACGCTACTTTACTTACCGCTTCAGCCACTACTGGGAACAATTGAAGAGGTTGGATAGGCATTTCTTTTTGATGCATTAATTCATACATTTTTATCGCATATGCTTGTTTTAAATCTGTGGCTATATTGAATTTTCTAATACCCGCTTCTATAGACTCTCGAATTGTTGTATACGGAATATCGGATCCTCCATGCATAACTATCGGCATATGCTTTAACGCATTGCTAATCTCTTTAATTCTAAGAACATTGATTTTTGCTTCGCCTTTGTAAAATCCATGAACATTTCCTACAGATATAGCCAAAACATCTATCCCTGTACTGTTGGTAAACGTTACGGCCTCATTTACTGTTGTTATCTTTTGCTCGCTTTCTTCATCTCCGTCTTCACTTAATCCTAATTGACCAATTTCACCTTCTATCGATAATCCTCTTTCATGGGCGTATTCAGCCATCATTTTTGTGGTCGAAATATTTTCTTCAAACGGTAAATGCGAGCCATCAAACATTACGTCGATTCCAAAATCTAAACATTTCTTTAAAAAGTCGATGTCACTTCCATGGTCTACCATTACAGCCATATCTACGGAACTTTTTCTAGCGGCCGCTAACGCCGCTCCACCTAATACTTCGATACCACCATATTTTAATACCGCTTCATTGATCATCATTATACATGGTCTATTAGCCGTTTCGGCGGCACTTACTACTCCTTTTATAAATTCTAAATTGTGAATATTAAAAGCTCCTATTGCAATATCTTTATTTGCATATTTGAAAATTTCTTTTAAAGTTATTAACATGAATTGTTACCCCCTAAATTTTTCTTGAATGTTATAAAGTTGCGTATTAAAATCTTTCATAGCTTCGTATCCATCTTTATAGACTTCATAAATTTCGTTATATATAGGAACCAATTTTTCGTCTGGATGAAGGATAATATTTTTGCTGGCCAAAATGTTAGATACTTCTTCGATGTCTTTATATACACCGTCGCCTATGGCGGCTAGCATGGCTGCACCTTGAGAAGTAGCTTCTGCTTCGAAACATAACTCAATGTCTTTTTGGGTGACACTAGCTTTAATTGTTTGCCAAATTTTATTATGGGAACTTCCGCCTACTACGCACAACGATTTAACTTTTACTCCGGCTAACTTTTCTTCCATATCCACAATCATTCGACCCTGCATAGAAAGGCCTTCTAAAACGCTTCTCATCATATTTTTGGCTGTATGCGTATCTCTTAATCCAACAAACGATCCCGATGCTTTAGGATTCCAGTACGGCGCACCTGCACCTCTCATATGTGGATAAAATAGTAAGCCTTTTTCAGCACCCTTTTCATTCTCTAACTGAGATAAGATGTCGCTATAACTATATTTATCTTGTTTTATTCCAAAACACTCTGATGATGTTAATATTTCATAGGCCCAGTCAAAACTTCGTGCAGAGCAAATTATTCCGCCCCATAATGCATATCTATCTTTTTGTAGATATCTACATGTTCTTTGGCCTTCGAATTTCATGTTTGGTACAGCATTTTTGTTGGATATATAAATATATGATTCAGCAGTTCCTGAACTATCTAAAATTTTATCACCTTTGATAGCGCCGGCGGCGATTGATGCACATGGATGATCATTTCCGCCCACTACTACTTTCGCACCTTCGGTTATCCCTGTTTTTTGAGATATCTCCGCATTGATTGTTCCGATCACTGTTCCGCTCTGACATATTTTAGGCAACATTTCCATGTCGACGTTAACACCATCTAGAATTTCTTTAGACCATTCATTTTTACTTACATCGAAAGCCAAAGTTCTGGATGCAAAAGTATAATCGGTAACGCACTCTCCGGTTAAGCAAAACAGCATATAGTCGCCCATTTGCAACCATTTATAAGCACGTTCGTATACATCGGGCCAGTGTTTACGAATCCACATAATTTTTGGCAAGGAAAATATCGGATTAACATCTAATCCCGTAATGCTATACAATTTTTCTGTACCAAATTTAGCTCTTAACTCTTCGGCTTCTTTTATGCTACGTGTATCGAACCAGGCTATTATATCTCCCAACACTTTACCGTCTTTACTAACTCCAACAACAGCCTCCGCTATGCTCGTTACAGAAACAGCACTAATCGGCTGACCTACTTTGCTAGTTACTTCCTTACACAATTTCTCAATACTGCCCCACATTTCTATCGGATCGTAGTAACTATATCCGGATTTATCTAAATGTGTCTTGGTAGCTGTTCTTTCGATATCGATTAATTTGCCCGTTTGATCGTAAATAGCAGCTTTCCAATTGGTGGTTCCAACGTCTATTGCTAAATAATATTTCATTATGCCTCCAATTAAAATTATTTACTATCCTTATATCAAGAGAACAGAATAAGGATAGCGAGATTATCTAATTAATATCCAAAATAAAGTTATTCGAAATGCCTAAAACAAATTTGTTCGATTAAAAATATGCTATTATTCAGAAGGCGAATAACATACTAACACAATAGTTTCACCTTCGATTGGTTCTAAAGTAAACACAAATTGTAGTACTCTCGGAATTGAAAAAAAACGAAGTAAGTACAACTTGTAGAACCCCTCAGTCAGCTTCGCTGGAAGGGGAGCAGGTTGCCCGCCATTTAGTTAGCTTCACCAAAAGTTAATTTTCTTCAGTTTCCATGTATGACCCTGTAGTGTTACTGCTATCTATGACCTTCAAATTTTAGCACATCTATTTTCTCACTAAAGTGATCATAGCTTCCAATTAAAATATGCTTATTATTCAGCAGGCGGATAGCATACTAACACAATAGTCTCACCTTCGACTGGTTCTAAAGTTAGTTGCTTAATTCCATACGGTAAAAATACGCCTCGACCCTGTTCAGCTGTACATGAATAGGATCCAGTATTAAATTTACACTTGCCCTGTACTGTTATTGCTATCCTATGACCTTCAAATTCCGGTACGTCTACTTTTTCACTAAAGGTATATTTGTCAACCTTAAACCTTTTAGCTTGATCATAGCTTACAACTTCATCGATTCTAGCTTTTTCGGATTTGAATAAATTAGTTTCGGAAAGAGCACATTTGGCCAACATTTCGTCATAAGTGTAGGTATCATAATGGAAAGCATCCATAAGTTTTTCGAAACCTAAGCCATAATGCATTTCAAAATCTGAGAAAGTTCTTTCAGGTAAATAATATTTCTCAACCCTAAAAGTATAATCGCATGGCTCATGCACTTCTAAAAATACACTTCCTGGCCCAAGGCAATGAGGTACACCAGCATCAACAAAATACATTCCGCCTTTGTGAACAGGAATTTTGTGCATGCATTCTAGCATACCAGGGATATCCTGTTTTTCGAATAACTCGACCCATTTTTCTTTTGTAACCCCTTTTTTAAATCCTGCGTATAAACATGGTTCGGATCCGTTTATGCTTCTTGTTTCTACTATATACCATGCTTCGGCTTTACCATTTGGAAAATTTAAATGCTCTCTTGCAAATTCTGTGTCAGGATGACATTGCAATACGTGCCTTACAGTTGTGTCTCCGACCCTTGCAGAAACTCTCACGTCTTCTTGACTTGCGTAACTATCTCCTAAATATGCTGGATAATCTTGTTTTATAAGTCTAGTTAAAGTAATAACTTCGCCGTCTGGCAATATTATTTTACTTAATCCTTCTTCGGATGCTTTGTTTTCATTAGTTACTTCAACCGTTGAAATCAAAAACTCCTCACTAAAATTTCCGTCTTGTGGATCCGCTAATCTTTGCCACTGATCTAGTAATTTACCGCCTGTATAAGCTCTTTTTACTCTGTTTAATTCTAAAATGTGTGGAATTTTTGTTAAATCAATATTACTCATTTTTGTGATTCTCCTTTTTCATATTTTTTCTTTCATACCAAAGCATAATATCACAAGTTGTAAAAAATTCCAAGGGGCATATTTTTATAAAAAACTCTTTCACAATTATTAATTTTATAGTATAATAATTTTATCAAGCATTTTGCAGTACAAATCACCATTTTGAGCAGACTTTTAATTAGTATTTCAAGAAATACAAAGGCCTGTCATGAATTTCAGGTTATATTTATACTTCATGTATGTTAATGTAATATTAAATTTTTGTTGTGGTGTACAAACTAGTGTAATATATGTTCCATGTTGTCACTAATTTGTCACCAAAAATAAATTTTTATATTTTTTCATTTTGGGATTGATTTTATAACCGGATTCATGTTAGTCTAAGGACAATGTTATTTTGCTAAAATAAAAGGAGATACGAAATGAAAATTAGACAACTCTTACTTATATTGTTGTTGCTGCTCACTACTTCTATCAGTGTGTGTGCGCAACCGATGCGGGGAATCTGGATAAGTACTATTGCTAACATTGATTTTCCAAAAAATATAGGTGATGCTACGTTACAAAAAGAAGAAATGATTAGTTATTTAGATGAACTAGAACTTATCGGTATAAATACCGTTATGTTTCAGGTCAGACCAACTGCGGATGCGTTATACGAATCTAAAATAAATCCGTATTCAAATGTATTAACAGGTATTCAAGGAAAAGATCCTGGATATGATCCGCTTGAGTTTATAATAGAAGAAGCGCATAAAAGGGATATAGATGTCCATGCTTGGCTAAATCCCTATCGTGTAAGTAAATGTGGAACAAAGTTTGAGGATTTAGTCGCCTCTCATCCAGCTAGATTGAATCCAAATATGTTGTTTGAATTCGAGGACGCTCTATATTACAATCCAGAATTAGAAATAGTAAAAGTTCATATCCAAAATACCGTAGAAGAACTCGTAAGAAATTATGATATAGACGGTATTCATTTCGACGATTATTTTTATCCTGCCGGTTATCCTCTACCAGATGGTGAAAATGGCGACGGCAAAATTGCTGACCAAAGACGTTATCATGTAAATGACATGGTTAAAAGAGTTAGCGAAATCATTCGAGAAATAGATGATGACATAGACTTTGGCATAAGTCCTATGGGTATCTGGAAAAATGATTTATATGATATAACCGGATCAACTACAAGTGGTGGTCAGGCCTATTATGATGTATACGCAGATGCTAGAATGTGGATCAAAAACGAATGGATTGATTATATCGTTCCTCAAATTTATTGGGAAATCGGCCACAAAGCTGCTAACTATCAAACTCTAATCGAATGGTGGAGTAACGAAGTTAAAAATAATGACGTAGACCTCTATATCGGTCAAGCCTTATACAAAGATACCGTAGCCAAAGAAATCATACAACAATTAGAATTAAACGAAAAATATGATGAGATAGACGGAAGTGTATTTTTTACCTTAGACGATCTATTAGACAATCGCCAAGACTCTAAAGAAAAATTAAAAGAATATTATGCTAACTAAAAAAATATAAAGCATAAAAATGATAAGTACGACCGTAAAAGATAGAGTAATTTTAAACAAAAAATGAGGGGATTTATGGCAGATTTGCTAAATAAATTTTTAAATTTGTGAAGTCGGAGGAGCGTATCGCTTCCTCGCAATTTTGTGAAGTGTCTGAAAAGTGATATTTGTTAATCGATTGTCAACCAACTGTAATGCTATAGATATTCATCCTTGCATATTAGTGTGTTATCATTGAAAAATGTAATATTTTGTAAAACTGATCAGCCAAAAATAAATGCGTATCTTCTATATTAAGGATGGGGCAGAGTGGGATTCCGCTGTCTCGCAATTTTGCGAAAATATAAGGGCGCAACGTAGCGAAATAGATTGAGGAATTAAAGCGAAGTAAGCGCAACTTGTACTACCAGCGCCCTAACCTCTCCTATAAGGAGAAGCTTTAGAGCAGGTTGCCCGCACCCTTAGTTAGCTTCTATAAATATTTGGCCGAAATTAGGGTAGCTCGATTTGCTTATCAAAATTACAAATAAATAAAAATCATGCCCGTTCTTTATGGACAGAGCATTTTTAATCAGGGATATTAGTGTATAGGAAAATACTTTGTATTAATTTACAAGTATTTTGAAAGGTAAGGAGACCAATGGAATTTATTGCAAATTTACTATTTAATATAATTGGTTTAGGCTTAAGTATAATTACTATTTTATTTAAATTATTCGTAGCATTGCTAGGCGGATTAGTCGTTTTATATAAACGAAAAAGCGTACCAGAATTTATTATAGCGTTTATTATAATATTTCTCTATCCATTTTTAGCATTGTTTTCTGTGTTCGTACCGCATAAAATTTTTCATCTTCGAAAAGATATTCGATATCATCCAGCATTCGTTGGTAGAGATCCGCATATAGCTTCTGTCTTCGCCTTAACCGGTATGATATCCAAATTCGATGGTCAAATCACAAAAGAGGAAATTAGAAAAGTTCGAGCTTATGTCGGTGATTTTTTTGGCATCACTGCAGAAACTATCGATCTATATCAAGAATCCTTTGTATTTGGAAAAGAACACCCTGAAGAAGTTCAAGAGTTTTCCATGTTTATCGCTAACAATTACAATAGATTAGTTAGAAGTCAGATAATTTTTCTATTTATGCTAATCGCTATTAAAGACGATAAATCTCTTGATCAATCTATGGAGCAATTTTTATTAGAAATAGCTTCTATTATGGGCATATCATTCGAAGAATTTAAGTTTTTGAAAATGCAAGCAACCGGTCAATATAGCCAACACACAGATTTTAATAGCCAACCACCAGAAGTGTTAATTAAAAAATATAGCGCTGTGTTGGGCGTTGATGAACAGGCTTCCTTTACGGACATAAAAAAAGCCTATAGAAAATTAGCCAAAGAATATCATCCAGATAATTATAAAGATAAACCTCAAGATTATATTACTCTGGCCGAAAATAAAATGCGTGAAATTAACGTAGCCTACGAATATTTAGAAAAAGTTAAAGGTGATCAATCAGCTAATCCAAATTACTACAAAAATAGATAAAAAAAAGTAAACCACTAAAGATAAGCATAAAATAAAACATCAATCAGCTAATCCAAATTACTACAAAAATAGATAAAAAAAGTGAACAACTAAAGATAAAAATAAAATAAAAAATCATTTAGCGAAATGTTTATGTTAGAAATAAGGGGGAAAATAAATGTTAGAAGCAATTGATGTAGGCGTATTATCACTCTTGCCACCAATTATTGCCATTGGTCTGGCCTTAATTACGAAAGAGGTTATATCTTCATTGTTAATAGGTATATTATCCGGAACTTTTATTTACGCATATAATACTGGCGGGGATTTACTTTCAAATTTGATAGAAACAATCGATATAACTGTTCGATTAAGTGCCGAAAAAATTGGTGCAAACGCTTCTATTATCATATTTTTAGCTTTACTCGGTGCCTTAGTTGCTATCGTCACCAAAGCCGGTGGATCCAAAGCTTACGGCGAATGGGCTAGTAAAAAAATTAAATCAAAACGTGGGGCCTCTTTAGCTACATCCGCTTTGGGTGCCATGATCTTTATAGATGATTATTTTAACTGCTTGACTGTCGGCACTGTTATGCGTCCCGTTACCGATAAACATAACATCTCTAGACCTAAATTAGCTTATATTATCGACGCTACGGCGGCCCCTATATGTATCATAGCGCCGATATCTTCATGGGCTGCTTCTGTCATTAGTCAACTAGACGATGTCGGCCTCGATGGTATGTCCGCCTTTGTTCAATTAATACCTTTTAACTTTTATGCTATCTTAACCATTGTCATGGTCTTAACCTTATCAATCACTAACTTAGATTTCGGATCCATGAAAAAATTTGAACTAGATGCTGCCAACAACCTGAATGCAGAAAATAAAAATTTAACTCATACTGGTGACGAACTAAAAGATATGCAAATATCCGAAAAAGGAAAAGTAACCGATTTAGTCATCCCTGTATTATGTTTAATCGTATTTTGTACCTTATCTATGCTGTATGTCGGTGGATATTTTAATGGCGGAATGACTCTTGCACAAGGTTTCGGTAACACAGATGCAGGCATGTCTCTAGCTCTCGGTAGCTTCTTAACCTTAATCGCTACTTTTATATTACTCATTCCAAGAAGAGTTATCACTTTTACTCAGTTCATGGACGGAATTTCTACAGGTATCAAAACCATGGTTCCAGCATTTATTATTCTAACATTAGCATGGACAATTAGTGGAGTTTGTCGTGATTTATTACTAACCGGCCCTTACGTTGGTGGCTTAGTAGAAAGCTCCAATCTGCCCCCTGCTCTATTGCCTGCTATAATTTTTATCGTGGCCAGTATCCTAGCTTTTTCAACCGGAACTTCTTGGGGTACATTCGGTATTTTAATTCCTATCGTTGCCGATGCACTAAGCAGTGTAGCCCCTGAGCTACTAATCGTTTCTTTATCCGCTACTTTGGCCGGAGCTGTGCTTGGTGATCACATGTCTCCTATCTCAGATACTACCATTTTAAGCTCTACCGGAGCCGGTTGTAATCATATAGATCATGTTAGGACGCAAATTCCTTATGTTATGCTAGTTGGATTCGCCTGCGTTATCGGTTATTTATTTGCTGGCTTAACTAATAATTTCTTTATAAGTTTTATCGCTGCTTTATCCGTATTAATCTCTACTTTAGTATTCATGAATAAACTAAATAATAAGCATAATAAGCAAACAATAGAAAATGCAGTTGCTTTAGATTAACCTCTCATTCAGCTAAAGCTAACAGGGGCTGTCACACTAGCAACCCCAAAAATTAGAAAACGAGCGCCAAAAAAATGGTAGCTCGTTTTTTTGTTTTATATTTAACCTTTCAATCAGTTAAAGCTGGCAGAGATTGTCGCATTAACAACCTAAAAATTACCCCTTTAGTTGATATCCCCCAACCTCTCAGTCAGCTTCGCTGACAGGGGCTGTCGCAATTAAATTCTAGATGACAGAGAAACGATACAAACTTGCAAAATTTATAATTTACTTAAAAGTAACAAAACTTTGTATGCACGCTTTCTCCCCCCAAAACTCCCTCCGTCACTTCGTGACACCTCCCTCGGAGAAGGCGGCTATTCCATCCCGGAGGGGGTACCGCTTCCCCGCAATTTTGTTTTCTATGGAAGTTGTCGCCGAGAGTTGTCATTAAATGACGGAAGCAGAATATAATCCTTCGTTTTTGAAATTAATGCGACAGCCCCCTTGCAATTTCCCCTTAGTCTGTTTCTTTAGCGTTTTTTGCTAATTCATATATACTATTATCAATATGACAATACCCACCCGGATTTTTAACCAAATATTTTTGATGATAATCTTCAGCCAAATAATAATTTTTGAGTGGTAAATTTTCTACCACAATTTTTTTATCATATTCCTTTTGTAGCCTTATTAATTCTTGCTGTATTATTTCTTTATCCCTATTATTTACATAATATATACCTGTTCTATATTGCGTTCCTGTATCTCCACCTTGTCTATTTAAACTTGTTGGGTCAATTGCTTTAAAAAAAGTCTCTATCAGAAACTTCAAGCTAATTTTTTTCGGATTATATCCCACTTCAACCGTCTCAACAAATCCTGTAGTATCAGTGCAGACTTGTTTATAACTTGGCGCTGTATCTTCATTCCCATTTGCAAATCCTACCGTTGTAGCTTCTACTCCATCAATTAAATTAAGAAACTTTTCGAGTCCCCAAAAACAACCACCTGCTAAATAAATTTTTTCCATATTTTGTTGCTCCTTTTAAATTTGTAAATCATTATCATATTTACTATTAATATTTATACTACATTAATATCAAAGAATGAGCATATTATATTTATCTTCATGAGAATTGTCAATTATTTTATAAACTATATATAAAAAATGGTAATTATATTAAAGTCAATTATTTTATAAACTATAGATAAAAATGGTAATTATATTATAAATATGATAAAATCATTTAACCAATATAGACTTTAACAAAGGGGTGAAGCTATGCAAATAGGAGTTTGTGATGATGATAATAAATATATTGATATTACGCTCAAATATTTGAGCATGATTGAAAAAGAATGGAACATAGAATTTAATATTACAACATTTAATAGTGGTGAAGAATTATGTAAAAATTTGCAGTTCAATTCTTATGATATAATTTTATTAGATATTTTAATGGGTGGAATTACTGGAATTGAAACGGCAAAAGCAATCAGAAAGATGAAAATTAATAGTTTAATTATATTTATTTCTAGCTATGATAAGCAAATAAAGGAATTATTCGATACACAAGTTATAGGATTTTTGGACAAACCTTTACAATATGAGCAGTTCAAAATTGTACTGCAAAAAGGAAAAGAGCGTCTGGATGAAATAATCGATCCTATATTTACTTTTAGCATCAACCAAATGGACTATTTTGTATATGTCAAAAATATTATATATATTGAAAGTATTTCAAATAAAGTTCAAATAATAACTACTAACAGCTCATATGAAGTTAGGGTAACATTAAAGAAAGTTTGGGAGAAAATTTGCAAATATGACATTTTTATAAGAGCAAATAAATCTTATATTGTCAATATAAATTATGTGAAATTTAATGATACTAAAAGTTTAACGATAGAACATCTACAAATTAACATTGGCGCATCATACAAAAGAGAAGTACTTGAAAGGTATCACATATTCTTAAGGAGTAGAACATATGGAAACTATGAATAATCTATTTGACATGTTTGATTCTAAAATCAATATGATTATTGGATATAATATGTGGAATATACTTAGATATGCAATTTTTAGCGAATTGCAAATATATGTATTTCATCTAGTATTAAAACAAATTTTTGTACCTAAATTTGTTAGTCAAAATCTAACGATATCGTATTGCTTAATTTTATTAAATCTTATAATTACTTATATTTTTGCAACACATTTTAATTTATTACTTATAATTACAGTGATGATATTAGGATTAATTATTATTTATCACATATTTTATGAGGGAATGTTTTTAACCAAAGCTTTTATAATATTAATAATAGCTTCTATTATGACGTGCATAGAATGGATAATAACGAGTATTACACCAGCAGGATCCCCCCCTAATATAACTTCAAATATGTTATTAGGGACGATATTATATTTTTTAATTCCTTATATATATAAATTAAAAAGGGATTCTCCAAAATTTGTAAGTATATTAGTATATATTATAATTATACCTATAAGTAGTCTTATAATTTTATTGTTACTATACGATTCACAGAACGATCTTCTATTTAGTAAACCCTATACTATTTTTATTTCTACCTTTATTTTAATAATGAATCTAACAATTTTTATGGGTTATGATTCTATAATAAAATCTCAGGCTCAAAAGTATGAAATTATTTTGTCACAACAACAAGAGCAATATTATTTAAATTTATATGATATAGCTCAAAAAAAACATATACAAATTTCGCAATTAAAGCATAATATTAAATTTCATCTTATGAGCATTAAAGAAAACTTATCACAAGGTAATGTATCGCAAACATTAAACGAAATCAATGAATATCTTTCGATAGTATATAATTCCAGTATATTTACATGTGGAGTACCTATCATTGATGCTGTTATTAATGATGCTCTATTACAAATACAAGATACAAATATTGTTATAAATAAAAATATCATTTTAAGCTCTGAACCTAAAATTTCAAATGCTTATCTTGCTAATATTTTAGGAAATATTCTTAATAATGCAATTGAATGTTGTAAAAGAAATAATTTAGAGCAAAACAAGCAAATTAATTTAGTTATATCAGAGCAAAATTGTACAATGAATATTCTAATCCGAAATAGCTATGAAGATAGTATCACTTTAAAAGACGGGATGCCTCTATCCACTAAACGAGATAAAGCACAGCATGGAATTGGTCTAACTACAGTAAAAAATATAGTTGAGAAACTAAATGGAATATATCATATTAGTAGCTCTAATCAAGAGTTTATCGTTAACATCACTTTATTTAATGCTTTTGACCAATAGCTTATTTATAAACCCTTTAGTGGCATAGCCAGGAACTTAAGAATTTTATTTTATGGTTTTGTTTAGAACAACATATAGAAAAGTGTAATATTTATAAAGATCGTCCTTATAACTATATTAAAAAGTCTTTATAGACTCATTTTTCGATAGCTGTATTTGAGTTTAATAATAGCCAATTTTCTTAAGTGCTCATGTATGCTCCTTAGCGGGTTTATTTTGTCGAATTAACGTTTCATGCAATTTTGAGTATGAGTTGTGCAATTTCTATTGTATTTCTAAAAATATTTAATATAATAGAATTATCAGCAAGACGTTACATAACAAATTCGCTAGTTAAATTAAGTGCTGAAATTTTATCAAGAAAGGAGGTGTAAATATGGAAGAATTAATAATTGGAATCGAAGTAATTGGAATTGGAGAAGAAGAAGAAGTTCAACCACGTTTTGGTTTTGGATGTGGTAAAGCATGTAGTGATCAATTTGGATTCGATTGTGGTGATTATTGTGGTACTACTTGTGGTACTCATTGTGGCGAGAATTAATTATTAACAAACCTATAATTTAATATACAGTCAAGTTTATTTGTTCAACATGTTATGAAGTCTATATTTAATATTATATATATTCAAATATAGACTTTATTTAAAAGATTATAAATAAAGATAAGGATAAACTATATGAATAAAATCAAAGCTATCATGTTAATTACATATAAGGAAAAAACTAGAAGGTTTGGGTTTTTAGCATTAATATTTGTAGCAATTTTCTTAGCATATTTGTGTATGTCTAAAGAAAGTTCTACAACAGATTTTTTATCTGTAAGCAGTCATATATTTAAACAAGCTGACACTATCGAGTGGGTACCTATGACAAGTGCATTTGCATTAGCAGTATTTTTTCCATTAATAGGATTTTTTTATTTTAAAACAGATTTAGTAATTGAACACAAATCAGGAAAAGCTCAGCTTATTTCAATCACTAAAACATCTAATTATCAGTATTTATTAGGCAAATATTGTGCTCATTTTATAATTTTATTTCAAACAATCATAGTAACTATGTGTGCAACATTTGTTTCTATGAAATGGTTATTTCCAGATGATACTATTTCAATTTATAATTTTGTTAGCCCATTTTTGGCTGTAATCTTTGGACTTCTATTATTAGCTGGATTACCTGTTATATTTGATGCAATAAGTTTTTTAAGAGGTGTAATAGGCTCACTAGTTTATGTAACTTATTATCATATGGTATTTAATGAAATATTTAATGAAGATACCTCAATTGTCAAATATTTTGATATAACGGGACTTTCAAATATACTTCAAGAAATACAATCAGCCGTCTTTAAACAATCTGATGGACAAATTGAAACTGAGCTTAAAATTTTATCTTACAAAGAGGGTGGCTCTTTACCCTTATATTTTGATGGTATTCATTTTAATTCATTTGACATCATATTTACAATTAGTTTAATAATTATATTATTTACTATGCTCTTTATTGTAAGCAACTTAGTTGGAGTAAATTTTAAGAATTTTAAAATCAGTAGACAAAATGTCCAAATAGAGAAACCAGCTTCATTAACTGCAAATACATCATTGTTAGAATTTAATACAATAACCCGTAATATACGTTTTACAAAATTATTAATAGCAGAAATAAAATGTAATTTAAAGGCAAGTCCTATTTGGTGGATAGGTTTGATGCTATTTATTACAATATATGCATATATAGATCCATATGCGCAAGCACGTATATCATTATTTATAGCATTGTTTGTTCAATATTTAGCACGCTCTAGTTGTAGAGAAGCTTTACATGCTACAGAAGATTTGATAAATAGCTCACCAATAGGAAGAGCTAAATTCTTAGTAATTAAATGGTTATCCCACTTTATTGTAATAACTATATGTAGTAGTGGAGTCATAATAAGGACGCTTCTTAGTGGATATTTCATAGGTATATATGGCTATCTTGCAGGTGTAATATTCATAATCTCTTTAGCATTATTTTTAGGAGAATATACTAAAAGAGAAACATTTTTACAATGTTATATGCCAATAGTTGCTTATTTAATCATAAATGGATATTTTCCTTTTGCATATTTGATTATGGATCCACGATTCGAAAATATAACTCAATCTACAAAACACTTATTAGCTGGCATACTATTTTTTATACTAATGTTATTTAAAGATAAAATTTTGAAAATAGTTAGAGATAAGTTTATATTAAAGATAAAATTTTGAAAATAGTTAGAGATAAATTTAGATAAACCTCTTTGTAGGTTTATTTTTTTATGTATATTTTGTCGAATTAACGTTTCATACCATTTTGAGTATCAGTTGTGCAATTTATATTGTATTTCTAAAAAGATTTAATATAATAGAATTATCAGTCAGACGGTTACATAACAAATTAGCTAGTTAAATTAAGTGCTGAAATTTTATTTATCAAAAAAGGAGAGATAAAAAATGAAATTATTTATTGTAGGAGGTTTAATACTATCTACTTTAATATTATTCAATTTCCAAAAATCGATTACAGGCACTGGCCCAGTAGAAACTCAAACATATAATATCTCAGAATTTTCTTCATTTGATATAAGCGGAGATCTTAAAGTATCACTTAATATAGGTGATGAATATCTTGTTCAGGTTACAACTAACGAAAATATTTTTGATTATTTGGATATCTCAGTAAAAAATAATGTATTAATTTACGAGCTAAAACCTGATATAAATATAAAAGATACTAGTATTCATATGCATGTTGTCTGTCCAAAAATTTCAAACATCGATCTTGCTGCTCGGGCCGAGATGAGTATTTTAGATCCTATTGAATGTAGTGAGCTATCTATAAATATGAGTAGCTTATCAAATTTATTAGCTTCTAATTTTACAATAGATAATAGCGCAACTATAAAGATGTCTAGTGGTTCAAAGATGAGTATTTCAGATATATTTAAATGTAGTGACCTTTATATAGATATAGGTAGCTCTGCAAATTTATCATCGGCTAATTTAAAGGTAGATAATAACACAAATATAGAGCTATCTAGTAGTGCCGATATGAATATTTCAGATATGTTTGAATGTAGCCATCTTGATATTGATATGAATAGCTCTGCAAATTTATCAGTGGCTAATTTTAAAGTAGATAATAACACAGATATAGAGCTATCTAGTAGTACAAATATGAATATTTCAGATACGTTTGAATGTAGTAGCCTTGATATAGATATGCACAGTAAGGCAAAGCTTACAGCTAATAATGTTAATGTAAAAGCTTGTGAAATAAAGGGTACTAGTAGCTCTGAGCTACACCTAGTAGGGGATACGCCAAAACTTTATTTAGATTTATCTTCTAGTGCTACAGCATTATTGAGCAATTTTATAGTAGAAAACGCAGAAGTGAAGCTAAGTAGTAGCGCACAAACAGAAATTAATGCCACTAACAATATCTATTTAGACGGAAGTAGTGGTTCAGAAATAACCATTTATAATGGAAATTTAATTTTAGCTGATAAATATAATGGAGCTACAATAAACAGAAAATAGCATATATTTATAAACCTCTTAGTAGGTTTATTTTTTTATATATATTTTGTCGAATTAACGTTTCATGCCATTTTGAGTATAAGTCGTGCAATTTATATTGTATTTCTAAACAGATTTAATATAATAGAATTATCAGCAAGACGTTATATAATAAATTAGCTAGTTAAATTAATTGTTGAAATTTTATTTATCAAAAAAGGAGGTGTAAATATGGAAGAATTAATAATTGTAATGCCTGAACCAGAAACACTGTCTCTCACGTGGGGTAATGGATGTGGTGGCGATTGTAACAATGTGCTTTGGGGTAACGACTGCGGTTATGGCTGCGCTAACACTGTTTGGGGTAATAAATGTGGAATGAACTGTACAGATTAAACTTTTTTAGATAAATCAAATTAAACTAAATATATAGTAATTATATTAGCCATATATTTTTATTACCACCCCCCCAGCCCCCATAGCCGGGAACTTAAGAATTTTTTTGCAAAGCTAACTAAGAGTGCGGGCAACCTGCTCCCCGTAGTTCATCGCTCCTAACCTCTCTCCGTCTTCACAACATTGCAAGGTAGCGCGCACTTAAGCCTTCCGTCCCCCGGAAGGTGGATGCGAAGCGGACGGATAGTGTAAAAGAGCGAAGCGACACTGCGAAGTTGACTGAAGGGTACTACAAGTTGTGCTTACTTTGTTTTAATTTTTTCGTTAATTTTCTTAAGTTCCCATGTATGGGTACAAATGGGAATTAGATTAGGTTTGAATAATTATTATAATGGAGTTAAAATAAAAAGAAAGTAGCATATTTTTATAAACCTCTCAGTAGGTTTATTTTTTTATACATTTTTTGTCGAATTAACGTTTCATGCCATTTTGAGTATGAGTTGTGCAATTTATATTGTATTTTTAAAAATATTTAATATAATAGAATTATCAGCAAGACATTACATAACAAATTAGCTAGTTAAATGAAGTACTGAAATTTTATTTATTAAAAAAAGAGATGTAAATATGGAAAAATTAGTAATTGTAACGTCTGAAATAGAAGTAATGCCACTAGATTGGAGCAATGGATGTGGTCACGGTTGTGGCGATGTATTTTGGGGTAATGTCTGTGGTTATGGCTGTGATAATTCTTTTGGTAATGACTGTGATTATATCTGTGAAGGGTAAAATTTTTTGTTAAGCTTTATTATATTAAGTTAAACTAAACATTTTAGAAAGATGAATAATCTTCGTCTCTCTTAATATTTTTTAATCCTTTAAAGATTGGAGATATAAAAAATGAATGACTTTATTTTGAGAACTTTAATGTTATTTGGTGTTGCACAATCCATTGTCGGAACTGCTCCAATAGAAACAAAAATATATAATCTAACAGAATTTTCTTCGTTTCAAATAGATGATAACATTGATGTCACAGTTAATATCGGAGATGAATATCTTGTTGAAGTCACAACGAATGCGGATATTTTTAATTATTTGGATATCTCAGTAGAAGATGATACATTAATTTATACCGAGAAAGATAATATAAATATAAAGGATACTGATATTAAAATGCATATTACCTGTCCTAAGATTTCAGGGATAGATATTTCTGATGATGTCAATATGACTATTTTAGATACGATTGAATGTAGTGATTTGAATATGGATATAAGCAGTGATGCAACTCTATTAGTTAATGATATTAAAGCAGATAATGGTTTTATAGACATTAGTACTGATGCAATATTTATAATTGAAAATATGAATATAGGTGAGCTATCAATAGAGTTAAGTACAGAGGCTCAATTGATAGCTGACAATATTAATGTAGATGACCTTTCAATAGAGTTAAGTACAGATGCTCAATTGACAGCTAACAACATTAATGTAGATGACCTTTCAATAGAGTTAAGTACAGATGCTCAATTGACAGCTAATACTAATGTTTCAGATACTTTAAGAGCTATAACTACAACAGATGCCATACTAACATTGTCCGGAAGCGCTCAAGACCTTCATTTAGATGCATCTCTTGGCTCAAAAGCCTTAATGTCTAAACTTATAGTCAATGAAGCAGATTTAATATTAGGAACTGGTGCAACTGCTGAAATTAATGCTACTGAAAATATTTATTTAGATGATTCAAGTGATTCTAAACTAAAAATTTATAGTGGAAATCTAATTGATAATACTGAATATTATAATCCTACTAAAATAGAATATTTCAAATAGATCAAAATAGGAGGAAACAGAATGCAAATTTTAGATTATAAGTTTTTACAAAAAGATGAACATACTGCTCTGTATAATGTAAAAACAGGGGGAATTTTTAGGGTATATGATGAAAACCTCAGAGCTCAATTAGAAGCAACCGTATTGACAGGCGAAATATCTCCAGAACTAGAAGTTACATTAACTAAACATAAAGTAGATTCTAACGAAAATATTACCAAAAATAATTGTATAAATGCAAAAGATTTTATAATTAATAGATTGACTTTAGTGTTAACTAATAAATGTAATTTGAGATGCAAATATTGCTATGCAAATTATGGTCAATATACTTACGAAAAAGATGAGCAAAAAGATATGTCAATAGCAGATATAGATGAAATTACACAATATTTTTTAGACAATTTTAAAGGAATAAGACACATTATGTTTTTTGGCGGAGAACCTACTTTGCAAAGTGATAAAATTATTTATACTATTAATAAGTTTAAAGAATTAAAAGCTACAAATCAAATAGCACATATACCAAGATTAGGCTTAATTACAAACGGGGTATACTTTCCAGTAGAATTAGCTCAAGCTTTAGCAGATATTAATGAAGGAATAACATTAAGCGTAGATGGAGATATGGCAATACAAGATAAATTAAGACCTACTGTTACTAATAAAGGAAGTTTTAATAGCATTAAAAAAACATATAATTTATTGTTAGAAAATAATGTGCGTCGTATAGAGATTGAAAGTACTTATACCAATCAACACTTAATCGATAATGTTTCATTGGTTCAGCTAGTTAAGTTTTTTAAGAACGAGTTTAATTGTAAAGTTCCTCATATTGTTTTAGTAAATATAGAAGATGAAAATGAATTAAGTACAATTCATAATAAAGACAAACTATTTTTATACTTAGAGGAATTAGTTGAGTATACGTTTGTAAATTTATTAGAAAATAATGAGCTCAATACAATAGGAATTTTGGCAGGAATGATTAATAAATTAGTTAAAAATAGGTCTAATCACAAAATTTGTCCTGCTGGTCTTAATACAATCTCAATTGGATCAGATAAAAAAATACAACCTTGCTTTATGTATACATCAGATGATGAAATTAGTGCAGGTTCATTAGAACTTGAAGGCGATCAAGTTTTAGATAATTTATCAAAGTTTGATGATAAAATAAATAATAAAAATAATTTGTTAGAATGTCAAAACTGCTTTATAAAAAGAGTATGCTCATCTTGCTTAGGTCATTTTAATATAAAAGGTGAGAATATACAAGCTAAATCTGAACTTAACTGCGAATTTTCACGGAAAATGGCAGAGCTCGTTTTATTAAAAATCGTTGAGATAAAAGAAGATGTTAATAAATGGAACACCTTATTGAAAAATCTCAAATAACATAAGAAAGGAATAAGATATGAATAAAATCAAAGCTATTTTCATTATGACTTATAAAAATAAGACTCGCAAGCTTGGCTTTTTGCTATTAATATCTATAGCTATTTTATTAGCATATAATACCATGCCTAAATTAGATAGTACTCAAGACTTTTTAGGAATGACACCTGAAGTATTTACTCGAGGTGATAGTATTGGATGGATACCTATGAACAGTGCATTTGGATTAGCACTATTATTTCCATTAATAGGATTTTTATATTTTAAAACAGACTTAGTAGCAGAGCATAAATCAGGAATAGCTCAGCTTATGTTAGTGAGCAAAATATCTAATTTTCAATATTTATTAGGCAAGTATTTAGCTCATTTAATAATTTTAATCCAAGTTATGATGGTAACCATAATTGCAACATTTATTTCTATGAAATTAATTTATCCAACAGATGCCATTTCTATTTATGAATTTATTAGTCCATTTCTAGCTTTAAGTGGAGGAATTCTGTTATTGGCTCTATTTCCTATTATATTCGATTCTATTACTATTTTAAGAGGATTATTTGGTTCAATAGTTTATGTATTCTATTACTTCCACATATTTGAGATAGGTATGCGCGTTGGAAAAATATCAACTCTAAAGTCTGATGGTCCATTGAATAGATTATGGGCTCTGCTCTTTGAACCATCTTCTGACCTTGTGTTATCTATTACTCAACTATTTGATGTTTCAGGACTTTCATTAATAAGTCACGAATTGAAAACCATAATATTTGAGCAATATAATGGACAATATGAACTCATTAGCCTGCTGTTTAATGCCAGAAAAATTTATGATGGGTTACCATTATATTTAAGTGGTGTTAGGTTTGATCTATTTGATTTGGTAATAGGAATTGGAATAGTTATTATAATAATTATTATGTTATTTTTATCATCACAATTTATAGGCGCAAAGTTTAAAACACCGAAACTTAATTTACCAGATATTCAAATGCCAAATATTCCAATACTAAAATCGATTAATTCAAAAGCTAAACTTACTAATAATAATACAGATTTTACTTTTAATGAAAAATCTTTAAATTTTGAAAGTATAAAGCGTGAATCTAATTTTATTGATTTGATAATAGCTGAACTAAAAGTAAATTATAGTACAAATCCTGTTTGGTGGTATTGTTTGATAGCATTAATTACGATATTAGGATACACACTTATTTTGGGCTACGTACAATATATGTTACCATTAGTAATAGTTGTATTTGTTTATTATTTATCAAACTCTAGTTGCAGAGAATCTTTTTATGCAACTGAAGATATTGTCCATAGCTCAACCAATGGAAGATTTAAATTTGTATTAGCCAAATGGATAGCTCATTCTATTATTATTACTATATTTAGCAGTGGTGTACTCCTTAGAACTATAGCTAGTGGATATTTTATAGGAATATTTGGTTATTTTGCAGGTTTAGTATTTATAGTTTCTTTGGCATTATTTTTAGGAGAATATACAAAAAGACCAATATTTTTGCAAGTGTATATGTTAGTAACTACGTATTTTTCTATAAATAAAATAATTACAAGGGATTATATAAAGATATCACCTAATTCACAAGATATACCAGCGTCTGTAGAATATTTATTAATGGGTGTAGGATTTCTTATGTTAGTGTTATGTAAAGATAAGATTTTTAATTTTTTTAGAGACCATTTGAAGAAAGAGGTATAAATTATGGAAATGATATTAAAAAATGTTAATAAAAGTTATCACGGTATAGAAATATTAAAAGATATTTCTTTAAAC
>MDSO01000033.1_pt1 | contig 27613 bp, 28 predicted proteins | sample 1005691 | NCBI WGS metagenome assembly MDSO01 (sample SAMN05526595, study PRJNA338239) | gut metagenome | isolation source: stomach gut content | host: Acanthurus sohal | place: Saudi Arabia: Red Sea | collected 2011-04 | reverse complement strand
AGCTTTCATCATATCCATCAAAGCAGATGAGCAATTTATTCTATCATGGATCAATAAAAGCTTTAATCTATCTTTAGCAACATTTCCTGCTTGAGCTTTTCTTTTAAACAACTGACTAAAATCCACTTTTTTTCACTCCATTCTATTGTCTTAGAATACACCAAACCCAAATAACTTTCTAATTTTACTTTTAAGTGAAATCTCTTTTGATAAGTCTAAAAATGGAACGTCATTACCTATTAATCGATTAGCAATATTCATAAAAGCTTCTCCCGCTATAGAGTTATCCTTACCTACGGCTGGCTCTCCTTTATTAGTTGTTATCACAATTGCTTCATCATCTGGTACTACACCAATAAGATCTATAGCCAAGATCTCGGTGACAGCATCCACGTCCATCATTTCTCCCTTATCGACCATTTTTTTTCTTAATCTATTTATTACTAAATTAATATCTTTTATTCCATTAGCTCCTAATAACCCTATTATTCTATCCGCATCTCTAATAGCAGAAACCTCTGGTGTTGTGATTACTATGGCCTTATCGGCAGCGGCGATAGCATTTTTAAATCCTTGTTCTATTCCGGCTGGACAGTCCACTATAACAATCTCAAATTCCTCTCTTAATTCTTCACATAATTTTTTCATTTGTTCTGGTGTTACTGCATCTTTTTCTCTGGTTTGTGCTGTGGGTAATAAGTACAAATCTTTAAACCTTTTGTCTGCTATAAGTGCTTGTCTTATTCTACATTTTCCTTCTATCACATCGACGACATTATATACTATTCTATTTTCTAGACCCATAACAACATCTAAGTTTCTAAGTCCTGTATCACCATCTACTAACACTACTTTTTTGCCCAACATACTAAGAGCGGTGCCTATATTTGCGGTGCTTGTAGTTTTTCCTACCCCACCTTTTCCCGATGTCACTACTATCACTTGACTCATTTGTTAACTCCTATTTGTTTTACTGTATTATTTTAACATAAATTGCATGCGTTTAACATCTATTTTATCAAATTTAATAGTACCTTCATTTAAATATGCCATTTTTGGAAAATAAAGTTCATCCGAATTTTTTTTGTTAGATCTAATAGACTGAGATAATATTCTGCCTATAGCTATTTGTTCTGGATTCATACCATAGGCTATTATATAAATTTTATCTAATTCATCAGATTTGTCAGCATTATTACCAGCAAAAGCTTGGCCATTTAAGTTTCCTACTACTATTATATTCTCTCGTGCTCGTATAATTGCTCCCGGATTAACATCCCCAATTATTATAGCACTCCCTTCTGATACAATTTCTTGTCCAGATCGCAATACTCCTGCCCAATAGCAAGTTTTAGAATATTTCATAACTTGCTGATTTTGTTTATCCTTATTTTGTCGAAAAAAAGTATTAGCTTTGTAATTTGTATCTTGGAATGATACTTGCATAATATTTTTATTTGATAATATTTCTAGTAAAATTTCTTTTTGAGCTTGTTCTAATTTTCTACCTTTAATATTCATATTAATGTTTATGTCTTCAAAAATATTTATGTTATCGTCTAATTTTTGAGCAAATTCTACAATTATATTTTCGAAGTCTATTGTATCATCTAATATAACCGAAACATTGTCTGGTTGTCTTCTAAAAATAACTAAATCATTTATAGCCACCACTTTTCAACCCCTTAATCAGCCTAATTTTTAGAATAAGAACTCCTCTCCTAATGTGTCTATAGTTGCATTTTTATCCACTTTAAAATAAGATTCAAAAACATCTTTTGCAATCTGGCTACCAAAACTACCTAAATTGTCCTCATTATATACTGATGTGACAACAACAATTTGTGGATTATCCGCAGGAGCAAAGCCCGCAAACCAACTATGTGTATGATTAGCTTCTTCGGCTGTACCAGTTTTTCCCGCAATGTCTATAGGAAACCCTGTAAATAAATTTCTACTTGTTCCTGCTGTCCCTTTTGTAACTCTTAACATTCCTTTTTGAATTTCTTCTATGTGTTCATCCTTAATATCCATAGTTCCGCTAATTTTATTCTCTGTGGGTAAATATTTTTGGGTATCCTTATTATCAAATACACCACTAATTATTTTTAAATCGTATACTGTTTCTCCGTTGGCTACTGCTGCGACATATCGTGCCATTTGAATTGGCGAAAAAGCATTATAGCCTTGTCCAATAGCTGTCCTTATGGTTACTCCTTCATCCCATTGAATATTAGCGTTTTGTAATAAATAGTCTCCTAGCGTATCTACTAAACCATAAATCATGTGATCTTTGACTATCTCAATATATTTATCGCCAAGCAATGCAATATTAGTTAGCTCTGAATGCAAAAATTTAATTAAATCTTTATTTTTATTTTTACTTAACTCTTCATTATATAATTTAGAGTAAGCATTTTGATAAACTTCTATTATACTATTTCTGTCTAGGTTATCTGCTAATGCATTTATAGCGGCAGTGGTTACTTCACCTATCATAATAAATAATTGATCCTTTAAAGCCATTCTAGCCTTAGATTTTAAAGTTGAAGCATTCAAATTGTTCATGGTATCTTCAATTATAGTAGTTAACATATGATCAATATTTAATTGCAAATATCCTTGAATACTATAAAATGCAGTTTTTACAATATCCTTTAATTCAGCCCCAACTATAGACATAACAATAGGTTCTAAATTTCTATCTGTTTCATGTCGGATCAAATATAAAGCCTGAGTCTCTACATCAGCATTTGGATTATAGGTATGAGTAAAAATATCTTTTTTAAACATAGTAGAAACATCTTCAACCCGTTTATTTAAACTTTCCTCGCTCATATTTTTTAGGCCTTGAAGAACATTGTTTATGCTTTGACTTACAACAGTTTCTGGAGTAGAAATATTGGGTGATTTTTCCGGTAGTTCTATACCGGTAGGCTGGGCCAAACCAAACATTTCAGCATATTGAGTTAAGGAATCGATGCCACCATAAGTTTCCTTATATTTAAGGCCTAATCTATGAGCAACTTCAAAGAAATAATAATTACAAGAAACCTCTAAAGCTTTTTGTAAATCAATATTACCATGACCGCCACCTGTAATTGGATAGATCCAACAAGCTGGAGCGGGATCACCGGATTTAGTATATAATCCCGTGCAGTTTATATGATCATGGGGCGTAATAACCTCTTCTTCTAAGCCAGCCATGGCGGTAACCATTTTAAAGATTGAACCTGGAGCTTTCACGGTCATAATGGATCTATTCCAAAGCATACTTCTATCATCAAATAAGCTATTATAATAGTTATTGAAATCATTTGTCAATTCATTACTATCTACCGACGGATAGCCGACCATGGCCAAAACCTCACCAGTATTAACGTCCACCACTGTTGCGGCCGCACTAAATGGGTCTATGGACATTTGTGAAGGTTTTAAATGACCGTTTTCTAATTGAGAGATTAAAATATTCTTTCCGTCCCCATTAGGATTTTTAGTAATCTCCTCTATTTCTTTTTCTGTTAAAAACAATGATCCTTGTTCATGCATAGCTAATATAATTTGCTTGTCTTTTAACGGAGATGCTTGAGCACTTATCCATTGAAGTAATAAATCTTGTAAGGTAAGTTCATCTTGAACCAAACTATTTAACCCATTATATTCTTTTAATAGAGCTTCGTATATTCGACCAGTCATGGTTGTATCTCTATCGGCATCTTGCATTTTGCTAACCAAAAGCTGACTACATTCAACCATAGATATTAGCATTTCTCTAGCAGTAATATTTTTTGTACCCTTTTTGGTACCTTCTAATCTTACAACTAAGGCTTCACTTAATCTTTTTTCGATACTATTAAAAACCTGTTGTTGTAAATCTATATCTATAGTTAGAAAAATATCGTTACCTTTTACGGCCGTACTTTCGGATATAGTATTTACTTTTCGCCCTAATGTATCAACTTCTATTAATGAAGTTCCATCTATTCCTCTTAAAACTTCTTCCATGGATTTTTCAATCCCTTCATGACCGACTACATCAAATTCATTATATCCTTTATCTTTTAATTCTTTATAAAGACTGTCTGTCATAGTTCTTGTATATCCTAGAATATTCCCCATGATCTCGCCATATTCGTAAATTCGTTTAGAATCAAATTCGGCTATCACACCTGGATATTGTTCATAGTTCTCTTTTATATAAGTAGCACTAAATTCAGATATATTTGTTGCAATGACCGGTAGGTTATATCGTCTATAAGAATATGGATACATAGTAGTTCTTATTGCTATAATATTTCTAGCGTCCTCGTCACTTATATCATCGGAAATATTATATTGAATTTTTAAATAGTCGATAATTTCCTCAGCGGATTTTTCTAATAATTGCCTACGTTGTGTTTCGCCATTATAAGGAATAGAATACATAAATCTATTTATAGTCCAAGATCCGCCAGTATAGTTAAATGGTGGTTCTTTTGATATGGGCACTGTATCTATAAATTTGTCTCCATTTTTTTCAAATAATCTTAATAACTCAAGAATTACATTATTCAGTTCATCTTGACTTTGGCGCACTTGTAGATCAATTTTTAAAACATGTATAGGTTCATTGCTAGCTAAAATTCGACCATATCTATCGTAAATTAACCCCCTAGTGGCATCCATTTCTACTGTTCTCTGAACACCGGCTTGCACCTTATTTATATAGCTTTTATGATCTATTATTTGTAGTTTGTAAAATCTCAGTAAAATTGCCAAAAATAGAACTAAAATTCCTGACATCATTATAACTAATCTATTATTGACTAGTTCAAGAAATTTTTTCATTTTACCCCCCTGTGTTATTCAAAAACAATGTTACATTTTTCCATAGCATCTTTAATTAATATTTTTATTTAAAAAACACAAAGATAGGCTTATTGTAGACTTATCATATATAAAAAAAATAAAGATTATGATTATCGTCTTTAAGCCTATACTTAGTTTTAAAATAAATGGCGTGATTTTTTTTCATGTTCTTCCAATTTTGAATTTATAAAATAGATACATCTATAAACTACCAAAGTTAATAAAGTAGTATATACAAGTTCTGGTAAGACTATACGTAAATAAAAATACGAAAAGTTTATGTTTCCTATAAGAACAAATCTTAATATATTTACACTACTAAAAAATAAACTAGAAAAAACAGTACACATAAGTGGTAATATTCTGTTCTCTCTATAGCAAAATGGATGTAACTTTCCGCATATATAGCCTATAGACATATATATTATAGTATACATTCCAAAGATATAGTTATAAGGAATATCATAAATAAAGCCAGCTAAAAATCCAATTATAGCACCTTCTTTTTCTCCACGTAAAATAGAAAATGCTACTACTATCATAATTAAAAAATTAGGAGCAATATCTGCTATCCTTATTGAATCGCCTAAAGTATTTTGTAACGTAAAACTAAATATTAGTATACTTATTGTTATGAACCATCGTAACTTCAATATAATTCCTCATTTTTTTTTATTAATAATACATATTTAAGGCTTTGAAAGTCTACCACTGGCTTTACAATAGCATTTTGTACTAAACCGTTATTTGTTCTTGTCACATCTATGATTTCTCCTACTAAAATTCCCGGTGGAAATTTATCACTAATATGTGATGTTATTATTCTATCTCCTACTATTATGTCCGTATTTATATCTACTTCTAAACTTAATAAACCTTTATTAGATAATTCAATCTGCCCATTTAAAATTCCTGTTTCCCCTGTTCGCATCAATTCAATACTTATAGAACTTCTATCGTCTATAATAGATAATACAGTGGCTGAGAATGGTCCGTTACTACTAACTATACCAACTAATCCTCCATTAGCAAGTACAATATCATTTTCATGTACATCCATAGTACTGCCCTTATCTATATTAAAAGATTTATACCAGTTTCCAGGATCTTTTCCTATTACATTTGCTCCTACAGATGGATACATAGTATATCTATTATGCATGTCCAATAATTCTTTTAGTAAAATGTTTTCTTCCCTAAGTTGCTCTAGTTGAGTATTATCATGAAGTAGTTTATCATTTTCATATTTTAAATTTTTAATAGTTGATTCTGCTTCTTCTATATTTTCAAAATATTTATAAAAATCGCTAAATCCGTTTTCTATACTATTTATAATTTTTTCTACAGGATATGTTAAGATATCATCTAAAGTACCTAATAACATAGTCAAATTAATATTACCAAACTTTATAAAAGCTGATGAAAGTATAATTATGACCGCTAATATCAATATAAAACTTTTTTTAACATTTGGGGATAAATTTGGTGCCAATTTCATTTTAGCACTCCTTACTTTTTATCGACTTTATTTGTCATCTTCAAATAATCCAGACCATTTTTCAATATTTTCTAAAGCTAATCCAGTCCCTCTGGCAACACAATCTAAGGGTTCGTCAGCAACACGAACTGGCATGCCTGTTTCTAAACTTATTAAAGTATCCAAACCACTAAGAAGAGCACCGCCACCGGTTAAAACTATACCACTTTCCATTATGTCTGCTGCTAATTCTGGGGGGGTTTTTTCTAAAGTAGCTTTAATTGCTTCTATTATCGCTGTTACTGGCTCTTTAATTGCGTTTGTAATTTCACCAGAAGATATAGCTAAAATTTTAGGTAAGCCCGTAACCAAATCACGACCTCTTATTTCCATTGTTTTAGCGTCTTTTTCAGATTCTAAGGCGGCACCAATGGTCATCTTAATTTGTTCAGAAGTTCGCTCACCGATCATCAAATTATATTCTTTCTTTATATAAGAAACAATATATTCGTCAAACTCATCACCGGCTATTCTAAGAGATTTACTAGCCACGATGCCACCCAAAGAAATAACGGCAACATCAGTAGTTCCGCCACCAATATCTACGACCATGTTACCATTTGGCTCCTCTACTCGCAGATTAGAACCAATAGCGGCTGCCATGGGCTCTTCCATGATTAAAGCTTGTTTAGCGCCAGCTTTAATAGTTGCCTCTTCTACTGCACGCCTTTCCACAGTGGTTACTCCCGAAGGTACGCAAACAACGACTCGAGGCTTAATAGAAAAAAACGATTGCTTCTGAGCCTTACCTATAAAATATCTTATCATTGCTTCTGTCGTATTAAAATCGGCTATAACACCATCCCTTAATGGACGAATAGCAACTATATTGCCTGGCACACGACCTATCATTTGTTTAGCTTCGTCTCCTACGGCTAAAATTTGATTAGTTCGTTCCTTAATAGCTACTACAGAAGGTTCATTTACTACAATACCTCGCCCTCTTACAAAAACTAGAGTATTGGCTGTTCCTAAATCTATACCCATATCTTTACCAAACATAATTCCCTCCATATAATTAATAATTAATTATTAAATAATTTTTCTTTATCATCAAACAAACCCATGTTTCTAAGACTTCTAAAATCATCATGTCCTACTATTATATGATCAATAATAGGCAATCGTAGCATTTCACCAATAAATTGTAAATCTCTGGTAACTAAAATATCTTGCTCGCTAGGCTCTGGATTACCACTTGGATGATTATGAACCATTATAATTGAATTAGCACAAAGTTCTATAGCAGGTGCAAAGACATCCCTTGCGTGTACTATCGTTGCAGTCAATGTACCCATGGATATACAATGCTTTTTTATAAGACCTAATTTAATATCCAAATATAATGCGTAAAATGTTTCTTTATGCAAGTTTTCAAAGTCTTCTATAAAAAAATCTGCAACGTCTTCCGGATTTTTAAATTCATATACTCTGGTTTTGCTTCTATAAATTCTTTTAGCTAATTCTATTAAGGTGGCTATTTCCACTGTCCGTAATTCGCCTATACCATCTAAAGATTTAAGTTTTTTATAATCCCAATGTTTAAGCGAATTTAAATTGTTATTACCATTTGGATCCTTTAATAATATGTCAAAAATACTCATTAGATCTTTATCTTCTGGCCGTGCCCTTAAAATAATAGCTAAAAGATCTAGATCATCCATTTCGTCTATATTAGATCTTGCAAATTTTTCATGCAGTCTTATCATATTAGGAATTCTCCTTTGCTACATGACATAACGTTAATATATAATTCATTGCCATATTTATGAAACTTTATACATAATATTGTATATTAATTTTTAAATAAATCTTTAGCTAATTTTTCTTTACCTAGCAGTTTTAAAGCTTTGTGCACTAATGATCTATTTTCTTTTTTGTAATACTGTAAGAGTGCACGTTGGAGCGCTTTATCTTCTCTAGATTTAGCAACATAAACTTTTTTTAAATCATACGGATTTAATTCTGTGTAATACATGCAGGTGGCCAAAGTAAAAGGAGTTGGATAAAAGTCTTGAACTTGTTCTGGATTTTGACCAGTTTTTTTCAAATACAAAGCCAATTCTAAGGCATCTAAAAGGGTTGTACCCGGATGAGAACTCATAAAATAAGGCACCACGTATTGTTCTTTATTACAGTCTTTGGATGCTTTATTAAATTCTGCAACGAACTTTTCATAAACTTCTTTTTTAGGTTTACCCATAAACTTTAATGTATTATCTGAAATATGTTCGGGGGCTATCCTTAGTTGTCCACTTACATGATTTTGTGCTATCTCTTTTATAAATTTTTTATTATTTTTATCCAAAAGCAAATAATCATATCTTATACCAGATCTAATGAATACCTTTTTTACGTTATCTAGATTTCTCATTTTACGCAAAGTAATCAGATAATTTTCATGGTTTACATCTAAAGATTTACAGGGGGTTGGATGTAGACATTTCTTATTTGTACACGTTCCAAGTTTATTAGCATTTTTACATTGTTCTTTTAGAAAGTTAGCGGTTGGTCCACCAACGTCATGGATATAACCTTTAAAATTTTTATGCTCAGTCATCTTAACGGCTTCTTTTAGCATAGACTCGGTACTTCTACCCCGCACAATTCGGCCTTGATGAAAGGTAAGAGCACAAAAGCTGCAGCTTCCAAAGCAACCCCGATTACTTGTTATACTGAATTGGGTTTCGCTTAAGGCCGGAACTTCTTCTGTATAACTAGGGTGGGCCTCATTTTCAAAGTCCATCTCATATACATCGTCTAATTCCAATGTAGATAGAGGCTCAGCCGGTAAATTTTGGACAACAAACCAACCTTGTTCATATTCTTCGATTAATGGTTTGGCCTTATATGGATCTGAATTTTGTTCTTGAATAACAAAACTTTTTGCAAACTGTATTTTATCCGAACTTACTTCTTTAAAAGTTGGTAAGAAAATTTTATCATATACATTTGCTATATTTTTCGTTTTAAATGCACTTCCATGTATAAAAGTGATATCGTTTATGTTTAAGCCACTTTCCAGTGCTTGAGCTAATTCTATAACCGAACGTTCGCCCATACCATATAATAATAAATCTGCAGCCGAGTCAATCAGGATAGATTTTCTTACTTTGTTGTCCCAATAATCATAATGTGCTAATCTTCTTAGGCTGGCTTCTATTCCACCAATAATAATTGGTATATCCCTATAAATTTTTCTTACTAAATTAGAATAAACTATAACAGCCCGATCCGGCCTTTTTCCTATTTGGCCACCTGGCGTGTATGAATCTTTTTGTCTACGTTTTTTATTTACGGTGTAATGATTAACCATGGAATCCATGTTACCAGAGTTTATCAGGAAAGCCAATTTTGGCTGGCCGAGTTGTTTAAAGTCTGCTTCATTGTTCCAATTCGGCTGCGAGATAATACCTACAGAATATCCGAATCTTTCTAAAGTTCGACCTATTATTGCAGTACCAAAAGATGGACTATCGATGTATGCGTCTCCGGTAATGATAATAAAATCTAGTTGTTCTATATTTCTTAAATTTAAATCTTCTTTGCTTATTGGTAAAAACATTATCTACTCCTTAAAAATTTCTAATACTTCATAATAATCGGCAACCCATCTATCGGATAATTCTTTTGCTCTTTTCTTCACATTTTCGTACTGGACATCTTCTATACCAAAGACAGTCATACCAGCGTCTTTAGCTGCAATAATACCGTTTGGAATATCTTCAAAAACCAAGCATCTACCCGGTGCTACATCCAATATTTCGGCCGTTTTTAAATATACAAATGGATGTGGTTTACCCTTTTCAACTTCACATGAAGTTACTACGGTTTCAAAATATTTTTCTATCTCATGCTTTTGTAAAATAGCTTCTGTAATTTCTCGACTGTTACTTGTTGCTATTGCCATTTTAATTTTGTTAGCATCTAAATATTGCAAAAATTCTAGCGCACCAGGCTTCATCTGTACTTTATCGGTATATAGCTTGATAGCCATTTCGCACCAAATTTGCTTTATCTGATCTACACTCATATCTAGGTTAAAATATTCCTTGAAAAATATAGCAGTTTCTGTGAATCCAGCACCTTCTATCTTTTTTATTACTTCGTCATCTATTTTGTGTCCTTTGTTTTGTAAAAAATCAATGTCTATTTGCTCCCAAACCCACATCGAATCTATTAGCGTGCCATCCAAATCAAAAATTACTGCTTCATACTTCATATTTTTTTCCTTTCTAGTTTTAAAATCCCAGTCTTAGTTATTTAGTTTCGGCAGATTTTTATCACTCTTTTGTATTCTATATTTTATTAGTATTCTATATTATATTAGCGTTCTACATTCTATAACGTTCTATATTCTATAGCGTTCTACATTCTGTTAGCATTCTACATTCTACTAGGTGGATATTTATTCTTTAATACACCGTTCAATGCTTTTACCCAGCCTAAAGGATAATCGTCTACACAAATTATATGGTATCCGTTAATAACATCACTAAATAGTGTTTCTCCTTTTAAATATTTTTCTACTTCTATTAGATTAGTCTTGGATGAAAATGAGATCACATTTTTAAAAAAATCTTTTGAATATGACATAGCCAATGAATGAGATGGCACAAAGGATTTCTTATTTTTTAACTCTCCTAAAAATAAACCACTTCGGAGAGTTCTAATTTTTAATGTCGGTGGAAAATTATCATTTACAGCGTAAATTTTTCCATTATGTTCTAGTATCAATTGATTAAGATTCATATGTGTATGTGCTTCAAAAAAATCTTTTAATATCGGATCATCCTTAATTTTTTTACTCTGATTGTTTTTAAATCGGTTAATCTCTACAATGCTATTTATTTTTTTCTGAAGTAAACACACAAAATGTCCTTCTGCATCCACTTTATGTGGCCATAATCTAATAGTCCCATTTAGGCGACCCGTAGACAAACCAAAATTTAACGGTATATTTACTATTTCAAATTCATTATGCTCAGCCAAAAATTCCTCTATGCGACCTTCATTTTCTTCAGTTGAAAAAGTACAGGTGGAATATACCATCATTCCGCCGGGTTTTAGTAATTGAGCTGCAGCATCTAAAAGGGATTTTTGTTGCTCACAAAAGTAACTTCTATCCAAATCCTGCCAACTTTTAATAGCTTTTTCATCCTTTTTAAACATGCCTTCACCAGAGCATGGTGCATCAATGATAATTTTATCAAAATATGCTTTCCATGATGTTATCAACTTTTTCGGATCTTCACTAATAATCATAGTATTTTTGGAACCAAACGTTTCTAAATTTTTTTCTAATACTCTTGCCCTAGAAAAACTTATATCGTTTGCTACTAAAACACCCGTTCCATTTAGTTTAGCTAATGCATGCGTACTTTTACCACCCGGTGCTGCACACATATCTAACACAGAGTCTTCCGGATTAATGCTCAGTAGAGCAACAACGGCCATAGCACTAGGTTCTTGAATATAATATAAACCGGCTGAATAATAAGGATGTTTGGCGGGCCTATCATCAAAATAATATTTACCTTCTTCACACCATGGTATATTCTTTAAATTCTTAAATGGATTGATTTTTTCCCAATTTGCTAACGAAACTTTGTTTGTATTAATTCTTATTCCTCTATATATTGGCCTTGAAAAAGATTTTATATACAAATCATACTCTTTGGTCAATAAATTTTTCATTTCTGCTTTAAACTTTTCCGGTAACCTATCTTCTATTTTTAGCCTGTTTTCTGATTCTAGCTTATTTTCTATCGCTGACCTGTTTTCTACTTCTAACTTATTTTCTATCGCTGGCCTGTTTTCTATTTCTAGCTTATTTTCTGTGACTGGCCTGTTTTCTGCTTCTAACTTATTTTCTGTGACTGGTCTGTTTTCTGTTTCTAACTTATTTTCTGTGGCTGGCCTGTTTTCTGCTTCTATCATGCTTTTTTTATTTTCTCTTTTCACTTACTGATTCACCTTTTATATCGTTCTTTTATTCGAATACCTTATTTTTTAATGCCTTACCATTCAAATAATCACATAAATCACCTTGCTTAAAATTATTGACTTCCATCTCTTCTATAATTTCATCATGGATTTTCCACCAACTTATGCCCCAATTAGCAAATACTGCATAGTCTTCTGGTACCCGGCCAATTATTCTTTGAATAACAATATCTTCTTTTAAATATCTTAAAAATGTTATTACTCTCTTTTTATATTCTTCCACTGAAATTAGTTTAAACTCACCATTTAAAAATTGTTCTGCCATAATCGTATTTTTTACTAAATATAATGCATGCAACTTGACATAGGTTAAATTTAATGCACTAATAATTTTGGCACATTCTATAACATCGTCCATATTATCCCAGGGTAAATTTAAGATCAGGTGTACCACTGTTTCAAATCCATATCTTTGAATTTTCAATACAGCATCTATAAACTCGGCTAAGGAATGACCTCTATTAATTTTCTTTAAAGTATGATAATTCACTGTTTGGAGGCCCAATTCTACACAAACGCTATAGCCAGTTTTAGTTTCGAAATCTTTTAATATGGCCAAATACTGGTCATTTATGCAATCCGGCCTTGTAGAAATACTCACAGCCACAATTCTTGGATCTTCTATTTGCTGTAGCATTCGACTGAAGTTTTCTAAGGATGTATAAGTATTGCTGTAGTTTTGAAAATATGCAATAAACTTTTTTGCATTATACTTTTTGCTAATAACATTTATATTATTTTCTAATTGCATTTTTAGGCTTAACTTTTCATCCTCGGTTTCAAAACCTACACCTTTTTCACCGCAATAAGTGCAGCCTCCTTCACCGCAGTTTCCATCTCTATTTGGACATGTTAAAGCTTGGTTTAACGTTACTTTATAGACCTTCTGGCCAAACTTATTTTTTAAAAAATCACTGTATCTATTATACGACATACTCTTTCTCCAATTGGTTTAAACTACCATCACATTAAATGATTATTTTTTTTTTTTTTGTTTATACTAGTATTATCGCAATAATAAAAGAAAGGTGGCAGGTAAATGAATACTAGAACTTTCGATTATATAGCTTTGGCCTTTGTGGTCATTGGTGCGATTAACTGGGGCTTAATAGGCTTCTTCCAATTCGATTTAATCTCCCTAATTTTTGGAGGTTGGGCAAGTTGGGTAAGCCGAGTTATTTACGCCATAATCGGAATATGCGGTATTTATGCTCTAACCTTATTTGGTAGGGTATCCAATGACTCATATTCTGATCAGTAATAAAATGTATCAACAAATAGGAATACTTTTTATAAGGTGGAATACTCCTTATGAGAGTATTCCTTTATTTTTTATAAAAATTCTAACACTAATTTTATAAACTCTTCTGTTCTTCTCTATAAAGATTCTAATATTAATTTTGTAAACTCTTCTATCTTCTCCATGTCGGTATCCGATGGCTGAAAGACTGTAGTTAATGGTGGACTCGGTTGCTTTAATTTTAATTGATTGAATCTTTCTGTTATAAATTTTGTAGCTTCTCCACTCCATCCATAGGATCCAAATGTACCTGCTATTAGTCCTTTATTTATTGTTCCGTTTAATGAAGAAAGTACGGCCCAAATTTGCGGTAATGTATCACTTAAAATTGTAGTTGATCCCAGTAAAAGTACACGGGTAGAATCTACCTTTTTCATAAAATCCTCTACTTTAGTATCCTCTAAATTTATTACTTCTACTTTTTTATCCTTGGCTAGTGCGATAGCTTCTATTTTCTCAGCTATTTTTTCTGTATATCCATAGGCTGATACATAACCAATTAGAATGTCTATATCTTTTTTAGGAGTTACGCTAGCCCATTTTTTATACATATGCTTATATTTAGGAAAATTCATGTCATCAAATATTAACCCATGGCCTGGTGCTAATAGCAATAGGTAAGGATTTGATATTATCTCCACCTTTTCCCCTGCTCCACACCGTACGTGAGATTTTCACCTCATACGGCGTTCCAACGATATTTATCGTTAATTATTAATTTTAAAGTTTCCAGCTTTAACTCATAAAGTATTTACCTTATCTATAATCTTTATGATGTTTCACTGTCAAAGTCGGTTTACTCCTCTCGGCTATCACCTCTGTTAGTCATACAAGAACCTTTGATTACTTTAATTTTAATTATTATTTTAATACCGTCTTGGGACTTTTCCTCCACCACTTATTATCCTGGTTTCATAGGTACTCTATCCCTACTCTCATTAAGATTAAGGTCATTTCGGATATATCCTTATAGACCACTGCTTCATAGATAGTAACCTCTCCACATTCTTAACTTTCCACGTTCCAATAATTCTATCTTTACATATATCTTTAGGTATTTCCTTTGAGCCTGTTAACTTGATAGTGCCTTTAACACTATAAGGTGTTTCATAACTACGAATCTTACTTCACCTCATTAACCTTGCATAAGCAGTATATACATTTCTGTATATCAATAGTTTAGACCCTTACATTCAGAATTTCGTCAGTGAAATTAATCACATTCTTACCATAGATATTTTATAGACTACCGACCTATCTTTATCTCGACTACCTCTAGTTCGCATTTCCTTATTATTATATATAATAATACTAGGGATAAATCTCAGCCGACCTTACCGAGCTTATAACACTTCAATTGTTACTGATTTCCATGCTATTCGGGGTATCATAGTTAGCCCTTCAGGACGTTACTCCATCATTTGACTAATTGAATTATTAGTTATTACAACTCTTTTGAGTTGTCTAGATAGCTTTTCATTATCTAACGTGTCGCACCATAATCTATTTCTAAATCGTCAATTTTGGCTAAGGCTTTTAATACAAACGGCTTAAATGGACCCATTATAACATCGAAATAATATTTGTAGGCCTTATCAAATTCTGAAATTTCTTTGCCTGCTAACTGATTATAGAAACATTTGTCGCTAGAATAATGTGCTCCAAAAGAATCACAGGTTATCAATGTCTTTTCTTCTACTATATAAGTGTAGATTGTATCCGGCCAATGTAGTTGAGGAACACTTTTAAAGGATAATGTATGGGTTCCTAAACTTAAGTCGGATCCTTCTTTTGCTACAACATGCTTAAAAGTTTTGTTTGTAATATTCTCCAGATACTTTTTTGCTGTTGGCGAACTTATTACTGTTATATCTGGTATCAGGGCCAAAATCTTTGATACAGATCCACTGTGGTCCGGCTCCGTATGATTAACAACTAAATATTTTATGTCTTTTATATTAGTTACATCTTCTTGTAGTCTAGCCCAAAATTCATCAAAAAATTTGTCCTTTACAGTTTCAAACAATACAAAAGCATTTTGATCTTGAGCCGTTTTATTTTTTAGTAGATACGAATTATAAGTTGTCCCATATTCTGCTGTCATTATTATATCGAATACACGTAACCCCGGATCTTTAGCTCCAACCCAAAATAAGTTTTTAGTTATCTCTACCATTTTTAATCCTCCTAATTTCTTATGCTTTTTTCTTATACTTTTTTCTTCTGTTTTTTCTTATGCTTTTTTCTTATGTTTTCTCCTAGTTTATCTAAATCTAAGCTAAGTTTAATTTTTTAAAAACATAAGGTGCCCCAACAATGATATAGAGCAATAATAAAATATATTTGATCATGTTACTAATTTTCATGTCTAACATAGTTAGTTCTAATATAATATACAAAATACCAGTTCCAGCGAATCCTATAATAAGTTTTGCAATCTGATTTTTTAATGTAGTTTTTACTTTCATATTTATATACTTTTTTTCTAACGTAACTCCACTGATTAAACCAAATAAACATGAAACCGATAATACAATTTCGTCCGGTGTAGGTAAAATCAGTACTAATAAGGTTAGCAAGGCTGTAACTAGCAACAATGGCTTGTCGTTGTCTAACATCATTTTTGCACAGATAATGCTGGTTATACCTATTAAAATGCCACCAATAATATCTGTTGGAAAGTGAACGCCTAAATACATCCTAGTAAATCCGACCATAATAGACATGATTATAGCCACAATTAAAATATTTTTCTTCTTTAGAATATAATACGCACCACCCCAAAAGCTTGTAGCTGTAGAAGTATGGCCACTGGGAAAAGAATATCCCGGTGCTGTTTCTACTCTTAAAGGTTTAACAATGCCTAATTCAAATGGTCTCGGTTTTCTGACTATATTTTTTACGTAACTCGTAAATAGAGCATTTACTAAAACAATAAAAACCAGTTTATAAGCAAATTCTTTATCGATGCACCAATATAATATTATGACTATGGAACCCAAAAAAGCTATTTCTGCAGAAAAAGTTATGGTTTCCATTAGCATATTTAAAAATGGATTTCTAATAGATTCTAAATATTGTAATATCTGTATTTCAAATGGCATGCCCACCTCCTCAAATTAGATTACTACAATATTTTACCATCAACGATTTTCCAACACAAGGTACTAAATAAAAAAAAGTATTTTAAAATTCCATAATTTGGCGTATAATTAGAAAGGGCATTTAGCTCATAATAATTATTTAACTTTTAAATTAGAAAGGATTATTTTTATGAACATTGATATAGTAACTGGCTTTTTGGGGTCTGGAAAAACAACTTTTATTACAAAATATGCATCTTACTTACGTAAATTTGGCGAAAAAATCTTAATTATAGAAAACGAATTTGGATTAGCAGGTATAGACGGGGCATTTTTACGGGAAAAAGAATTTGAAGTAGTTGAAATTTCTGGGGGCTGTGTATGTTGTACTCAAAAGGAAAAATTAATTAGCTTTATACTAGAAGCTTTATTTCAAGGTTTTGATAGAGTAATAATCGAGCCATCCGGAATATATAACTTAGATACAGTATTTTCACTTTGGGATAATAAAAAAATAGCTGACGGTTGTACTTTAAATAATATAATAACTATAGTAAAGCCAGATTTTATGAAATTTACCAACCTAGTTTATGATGGTATCTTCTTATCTCATTTTCTTTCAACTGGAGCCATTTTAGTTAGTAATACACAATCCTATTCGGAGGATGAAATAGATAACAGTTTATTGGCATTAGCTAAGTTTACGAAAAGTAAAAACGATAATTTTGAATTGTCTAACATTTCTGTTTATACTAAAAATTGGGATGACCTAACAGATGAGGACTTAAATAATATTTCTCACGCCGGACAAAGTCATTGTGATCATGTTATAACGAATGAATGTCATCTAAACTTAATAGAGAATCATTTTTTCATGGCTAGATTAAAAGATTATGATAGCATATTAGAGTTAATCAAGTTTATTTTAGAAAATGATAAAATCTTTCGCATAAAAGGTTATGCTCAAGTTGACTCGGACCTTTATAGCGTGAATTGCACTCATAATTGTATAGATGTTCAGCCAGGTAACAATAAGTACGCTGTTTTAAATGTTTTAGGTCATAACCTAGATATTAATGCTATAAATTATAAAGTTCAAGAATTGACTCAAGTTCGCCCAAAAACTGATCGTAGCCTACGATTAGTATAAAAAATTTGCTAAATGTTTTTTGGCTAAATGTTTTTAATTAAGAAAGGAATTTTTAACACAAATGAATAGTTTAAATGAAAAAGATACTCACGATTTCGCTTTTAATCTAGCACAGTCTGCTAAAAAAGGAGATATATATTGCTTAATTGGGGATTTAGGCACTGGAAAAACAATTTTCTCCAAAGGTTTTGCCCTTGGACTAGATATAACGGAGGAAGTAACTAGTCCAACCTTTAATATAGTATCAGTATACGATAATGGACGAATACCATTGTATCATTTTGATATGTACCGAATTGAAGATATAGAAGAACTATATAATATCGGATTCGAAGAATATTTTTATGGAGATGGTGTTTGTCTTATTGAATGGGCTAACAAGGTTAGTAATGAAATTCCTACTCAAGCCAAATGGATTTATATAACAAAAGATTTAAATATCGGAGAAAATTTTAGAAAAATTGAGGTAAAGCAACATGTTAGTATTAGCAATTGATTCATCCAGCCAATCTGCCAGTGTCTTATTTATTCGAGACGATCAATTTTTGGATTTAAATATTGAAGAAAATTTTAGAACAATTGAGGTAAAGCAAAATGTTAATATTAGCAATTGATTTATCCAGCCAATCTGGTAGTGTCTCATTTATTCGAGACGGCCAACTTTTGGATTTAAAAATCGGAGAAAATTTTAGAAAAATTGAGGTAAGGAAAAATGTTAATATTAGCAATTGATTCATCCAGTCAATCTGGTAGTGTCTCATTTATTCGAGACGGCCAATGTTTGGATTTAAATATCAGAGAAAATTTTAGAAAAATTGAGGTAAGAAAAAATGTTACTATTAGCAATTGATTTATCCAGCCAATCTGGTAGTGTCTTATTTATTCGAGACGGCCAATGTTTGAATTTAAATATGAGAGCAAATTTTAGAAAAATTGAGGTAAAGCAACATGTTAATATTAGCAATTGATTCATCCAGCCAATCTGGCAGTGTCTCATTTACTCGGGACGGCAAACTTTTGGGCGAATTTTTTATAAATGATAAACTCACACACTCTGTAACATTAATGCCTATGTTAGAGAGTCTTTCTTCGATCTTAAATATAGATATCCGCAGCGTAGATGCTATAGCTATTACCCAAGGCCCGGGATCATTTACCGGATTAAGAATAGGAGCAGCCTCGGCCAAAGCAATGTGTTTCGCTCTTGATATTCCAATTATCGGAGTAAATACCTTAGATGTTTTGGCCTATAGTGCTCCACTTAGTACAAAGGTTATATGTCCAATTTTAGATGCTAGAAAAGGCCAAGTTTATTCCGCTATTTATAAGATAGAACAAAACGAAATAATTCGAGCAAGTGATTATTTGGCTATAAACTTAGATGAATTATTAAATAAGCTTACTACAGAATTAAAAAATAATTTACCTGCCGAAAACATTTATTTTGTTGGCGACGGTATTAATGTTTATAGAAAGATCATAGCAGATAAATTAGGTCAAACAGCTATTTTTGCGCCCGACTTCCTAGAATATACGCGAGCTAGCGTACTCGGATCTATTGCTGAAAATAAATATAAAAATAAGGAATATACAAACGCAGATAATTTTGCTCCAATATATATTAGAAAACCACAAGCCGAGTTAGAGCATAATTCAATTCCACAATCATTGGCCAAGATAGAACATAACGCAATTCAGCAATCATCTACTGAGTTAGAGCATAATTCAATTCCACAATCTTCGGCCAATTTAGAGCATAATTCAATTCAACAACCTTTGGCTAATTTAGAGTATAATTCAATTCAGCAATCTTTGACCAATTTAGAGTATAATTCAATTCAGCAACCTTCGGCCAATTTAGAGCATGTCAAAAATTCGGAGTTAAACCATGATAATTAGAAAAGCTTTCGAGATAGATGCTGAAGAAATTTCTATAATAGAGGAAGAGACTTTTTCTATACCATGGAGTAAATTGGAAATCTTAACCGATTTAAATAATCCTATAGCTACCTATTTTGTAGCGAGCGAATCTACTAAAATTATAGGCTATATCGGTTGTTGGCTAGTTGTTGGTGAAGCTAGCATTACTAATTTGGCTGTAAAAAATTCTTATCGCCAAAATGGGGTTGGCCTGATGTTATTGGATAAAATGATAACATATTTAAGAGAAAATTTGGCCACTTCAATTTTTTTAGAAGTGAGACAGTCAAATGAGCCGGCCAAAAAATTATATTCTAAATTCAACTTTAAGGAAATTTCTATAAGAAAAAATTATTATCAATATCCCACAGAAAACGCTGTTGTGATGAGACTAAACATTTAAGGATAAAGAGCAAAAAAAATAATGAGAGAATATGCATTGATTATTGAATCTAGCAGTGATATAGGTACTGCCATAACTCTTACTTTAGGATAAAATGATAACTCATTTAAGAAAAAATTCGACCACTTCAATCTATTTAGAAGTGAGACAATCAAATGAGCTGGCAAAAAATTTAAGGAAATTTCTATTTAAAAAAATTATTCTCAATATCCCACAGAAAACGCTGTTGGGATGAAACTAAACATTTAAGGATAAGGAGCCAAAAAAATAATGAAAGAATACGCATTGATTATTGGATCTAGCAGTGATATAGGTGCTACCCTGGCTCTTACTTTAAGATAAAATGATAACTCATTTAAGAAAAAATTCGGCCACTTCAATCTGTTTAGAAGTGAAACAGTCAAATAAGCTGGCAAAAAATTTAAGGAAATTTCTATTTAAAAAAATTATTATCAATACCCAACAGAAAACGCTGTTGGGATGAGAATAAACATTTAAGGATAAGGAGCAAAAAAAATAATGAAAGAATACGCGATGATTATTGGATCTAGCAGTGATATAGGTGCTACCATGGCTCTTACTTTAAGATAACATGATAACTCGTTTAAGAAAAAATTCGGCCACTTCAATCTGTTTAGAAGTGAGACAGTCAAATGAGCTGGTAAAAAATTTAAGGAAATTTCTATTAAAAAAAATTATTATCAATATCCAACAGAAAACGCTGTTGTGATGCGACTAAACATTTAAGGATAAGGAACCAAAAAAATAATGAAAGCATACACATTGATTACTGGATCTAGCAGTGCTATAGACACTGCCCTGACTCTTACATTAAACTTTAAGGAAATTTCTATTAGAAAAAATTATTATCAATATACCACAGAAAACACTATTGGGATGAAACTCAACATTTAAGGATAAGGAGCAAAAAAAATAATGAAAGAATATGCATTGATTACTGGAGCTAGCAGTGGTATAGGCGCTGCACTGGCTCTTACTTTAGCTAAACAGGGTTATAACATAATTGCTTTAGGCCAAAATACAAGCAAATTAGATAAGTTAGCTTATATAATAACCACTAATTTTGAATTAGATGTTTTAACTTATAAAATAGACTTAACAAATGTTAGTGCAACAAAATGTTTGTTAAAAAAATTAAAGCTTATAAATAAAAATATCACTTTTTTTATCAACAATGCTGGTGTTGGTTACTTTGGCAAATTCAGTGATATATCTTTAGAAGAGGATATAAAAACCATAAATTTAAATATTTTAGCTTGTACAACTTTCTTAAAAGAAATGCTTACAATTTTAAATACAGATGCCAAAATAATTATGGTAGCCTCGACGGCTGGGTTCGCACCAGGACCTTATATGGCCACCTATTATGCTTCAAAAGCATATATTTTAAACCTCAGTTTAGCTCTTAGATCAGAAGGATTAAACATCAGTATCTTAGCACCCGGCCCTACAAAAACTAATTTTCAGTCTAGAGCTAACATGCAAAAAAGTAAGCTTGCTCACTTTTTTGCTATGGATCCAACCAAAGTGGCTACCATAGCTTATAAAGGCGCTTTAAAAAATCAAGCAATCATCATACCTGGATTTTTTAATAAAATTTGTGTCATAGTTCTGTTACTTGCGCCATACAAATTAAAAACAGCATTTGTTAAGAAAACTAATCAAACTAAAAATTAAACTTTTGTTTGCGCTATTCAAATTACAATTAAACTGTTGCTTACGTCATTCAAATTACAATTAAACTTTTGCTTACGTCATTCAAATTACAATTAAATTTTTGCTTGTGCCATTCAAATTACAATTAAACTTTTGCTTGTGCCATTCAAATTACAATTAAACTTTTGCTTGCGCCATTCAAATTACAATTAAACTTTTGCTTGTACCATTCAAATTACAATTAAACTTTTGCTTGCGCCATTCAAATTACAATTAAACTGTTACTTACGCCATTCAAATTAAAAATGGTTGCTTGCGCCCTTCAAATTACAATTAAGCTGTTGCTCGTGTCATTCAAATTAAAAACTGTTGCTTACACCATTCAAATTAAAAACTGTTATTTGTGTCATTCAAATTAAACATGGTTGCTTGTACCCTTCAAATTACAGCTGTTGCTTGTGCCATTCAAATTAAAAATGGTTACTTGTGCTATTCAAATTAAAAACTGTTGCTTGCGCCCTTCAAATAAAAAACTGTTACTTGTGTCATTCAAATTACAATCAGCATTTGTTAAAAAAATTAATCAAATTAAAGTTTGAAATAAAAATTAAAATAAAGTAATCGAAAAAACTTTCAATCGTTATAGAGCTGTAATAAATTTTTCATAAAAGTTACCGAAATATATTTTATAAAACAATATATAAAATTAATTTAGGAGGATACAGCATGAAAAAAGCTCTAACTACTGCTTTATCGACTTTATTTTTTTTTTCTGCTGCAGTGACAACTCAGGCCGCTACCAATAAATTCCATTATACTGACGAAGAATACGCCGAGGCCATGAATCACTCACTATATGACGACTTTAGTTCTCGTGTTGATCGGGGGGTTGTAATAGGTAACTACCCGATGCTAGGATACTTAACTTATAAAAATCAATATGAAGATGTTATTAATGCTCCATATTATACTTCCAACCTTGTTGTTGAGAAGCAAAATATAGATGAAATTGAAGAAAGAATAGGCTACATTGATGAATTATTTCCATTGTTTGAATTTGATCCTAGAGACACTACTATAGATCAAATAAAACAGGGTGACAATATTTATATAAGAACTGATGCAAACGGTTATATTACTTATATCAGTGCTTACTCGGATTATTTTTTAAGATATGGCCAAGTTAACACAATAAAATTTGTAAAGCAAAACGAAGTGGAAATTACTTTTAAGGATGAGACCGGTCAAATTTTTAAATATAACGTTCCTTTATCCATTTTTGTAACTAAACTTGGCCGTCCGATTCACATTACTAATATTAAGCCTGGTGAATGGGCCAAATTTTTGGTTTCTAGAATACATTTAGAGCCTGGCGTTTTCGAAGAAGAAGCTATGGAAATTGTCGTGGATCCAGATAGTCGCATAGTCGAAGATATTTATAAAGGCGAAATTCTTAAATTAGGTAGCTTTGACAACACAATGCAGTTAGCCGACGCTAGGCTACTCGAACAAACTGGCTTTGGCCCATATATAGACATCGCTACCTTCAATGCTAATCCTCGAAATTTTAACGCTTTTTTAGATGGTCAGCAGACTTCTTTTAATTATGTACAAAAATATGTGGCCGGCAGTGATATGACAGCTTATGTAGCGATAGAAAATTATTGGGGCGAAGACAATGTAGCAAAAGTATCTATAAATAATGGATTTACAAAATTATTAGATCCATCTATGATAGTTGATACTTCAGCACGACAAATTCGCTTAATGGGTGGTGAAATTTTAAAAATTGGTGGCGATTCTATAATACTAAAAGGAGATCGTTTAGTCGATCCAACCAATCTTTTAGTCGGTGATACTATTCAAAGTGTTGTGGACGAAGATAATAATTTACGAATAGCAAAAACAGTAGATAGAATAGGCCAAGGTTCTCTAAATGTCTATAGAGGAACTATAAAGCGTATCGATGATTATGATTCATTTATTGTAGAAACATTTTCTTTACTAAAATTCGATGAGTGGTATTATAATGCTCAACCTAGGACCTTTGTGATAGACAACGACACAAAATTCTATGAAGATGAAACCGGATTTAATGAAGATGGACTAAACGAATTTTTAGATTATGGTCCAACCACTGAAATGGACGAAATATTTACAATTATAGCTGATGGAGAAAAAGCAATCGCCGTATCTAAAATACCATATACAAGAGAAGTAGCCAAAGGCATGGTCTACGATTCTACAGAAGAAAACGTCTTTTTAAAAGATGTATTTTACTACAATGTAGACGAAAATCTTTGGAGACAATTCGATCAAAAGAATTTAGGTGTAGACTTTTTAGTTGATCCCGCAACTTTAATAATAAAAGATGGCCAGCTGATAGATCCACTCAAATTAGAAAAAGGCGACAAAATTTCCGTAATGCTAACTGAGCCATTGCTTGATTTAATAGAAGAAGAAGAAGGTGGCGGTGGCGATGACGACGAAGAACCACCTCAAGTTAATAGCTATCTCATGTTGGTTCAATAAAATATTTTTTATATACAGAAGGGAGGATATTATGAAAAAATTTTTAACCGCAATTTTGTGTTTTGGCTTTATTGCAACCAACACTTTAGCTTTAGAAGGAGAACTGGGATACTTCGGTGGAACTACACCTGGGACTAAAATACCCGATAGTATCGTATTAGCTCAAACACGATTTGAAGTAGACGATAACTATGTGTTGCCTTATAAAGAAACAGTATATTTAACTGGTAAGCCTATTGTTGTCGAAGGTACTTTGGAAATTCAACCCGGCGAAATAGATCCAGATTCATCTAGTGGAGGTTATTCCGAATCTTATATAATTAGAGCGATCAGTGAAGATGAACAAACTGAAATAAGTCGAACATTGACCTTAGATACTATTTATGCGAAAAACGATATAACCGGACAGGTAACAAAATCGTCTAACGTAGGTAACTGGACCGAAATGATTGTTGCCGAAGGTACTACTTACACCTTAGATCCCGAAAGATCGAATTTTTCCAAAAGTATAATCGAAGATTACACTCCCGGCGTAAAATATTATAGTGGAGACATTTATTATACCGCTTGCTATACAGCCGGCGCAGACGCAGAAACAATAATGGAAGTCGACAGCCGAGTTTATGGATATGATCAAGCATTCGCAAAAAGTGAAGTACAACAAAGAAGTATAATAATCGATGATGGTGAAAATCAATATTATATAGAAGAAACTCCGTCCACAACAATGACTAAAGAATTATCTTATTCCGGCAATCAGCCTATAGCAATAAGTTTTGCGGGCAATTATAAAGAAGTCATACAAGGCCAAGGTTCCACTGTTTACAATATGTTAATCGCTGGCGATGAAGTTCATCCAAAAGATCAAAAAGGTTCATTTAGTGTAAAAGATTCGCCGTCAATAGCCCAACTCTCTACACCGTCGATTGAGTCGTTAATAGGCCATCCTGCTAAAAGCGATGTTGCTAAACTTTATGCCATGGGTATTTTTGATAAAAGACCAGAAGCATTTTCTACAAATCAAGTAGTAACAAGAGGCGAATATATAAAAATGCTCGTTAAAGCATTAAAAATTCCTCTCCCAGACTTTGATGATAGAAGAGGCGATCAAATCAAAAATCCATTCGAAGGCGAAATATCCGCAGATGATTCATTTTATCCTTATTATTTAGCTGCTTATGAAGCCGGCTTAATAATAGATACAGTAAATGCAAATGATTTTTTGACTAGAGAACAAATGATAGTATTCAATATTCGTGCATTAGGATTATCCAGATTAGGAGCGAACGCATTTAATTCTCAAATGGCTTTTATTGATGATTCTTTAATATCTGATTATGCTAAAAGCAGTATTTACGCCGCTACAAAAATCGGTATTCTACCTATCACTAATGGGTATTTATTTCCTCAAAAATATGTAACCTATCAAGATTGTGCTGCACTGTTAAATGATTTTATAAATTATCTAAGATACGATTTGCAAAAAGATTACAATCAGTATATAATGACATGGTAAGACATGGTATATATGTAATAGCAAATTTCAAAGGAGCCATAAGAATATTGATAGAACACATTAAGTTGGACGTTCCTTATGAAAAACTGCGATTAAATCAATATAGGCTAGAAAAAACATTTCAAAGGAGCCATAAAAATGTTTTATGGAACAAATTAAGTTGAACACTCCTTATGAAAAACGGCGGTTAAATAAATATAGGCCAGAAAAAACATTTCAAAGGAGCCATAAGAATGTTGATAGAACAAATTAAGTTGGACGTTCCTTATGAAAAACTGCACTTAAATAAACCTGAAGAAGAAATTCAATTTACTGGTTACATCCTTCAAAATTCGCAAGAATATTGTCCGGATAGAAAAAGACCAGCGTTGATTATTTGTCCTGGCGGTGGCTATCGTTTTACTTCTGCTCGAGAGGCCACTCCAATTGCTTTAGAATTTGTAGCCAAAGGAATATCTTGTTTTGTACTTAGGTATTCGGTTCAACCCAATCAATTCCCTACAGCTTTATTAGAACTTTGCACTGCCGTAAAAACAATTCGGGATAATCATCAGCTGTGGAATATAGATCCAGATAAAATTGTCGTCTGTGGATTTTCCGCTGGCGGTCACTTAGCAGCGAGTTTAGGGGTATTTTGGAATCATGATTTGCTAGCGCCGATAAATAGTTCTGTCGAACAGGATATGCTAACACCGATCAATAGTTCTATCGAACAGGATATGCTAACGCCAATCAATATTTCTGCCGAACAATTTAAGCCCAATGCATTAATTTTATGCTACCCTGTTATTACGGCCGGAGAATATGCTCATAGCAATTCATTTATCAATTTATTAGGCGAAGAACGTGCTGACATTGCAACTCAAAGAGATATTGTCTCTTTAGAAAAACATGTCTCTTCTAGCATGTCTCCAACTTTTATATGGCATACTTATTCTGATCCGGCTGTACCGGTAGAAAATTCCTTACTGCTTGCTTCTGCTATAACAGCATATAAAGTTCCGTTAGAACTTCATATATATCCACAAGGTGGTCATGGATTAAGCCTGGCAAATGAGCTAGTAAATAAATCCATCAAAAATGTTCCCACCGTTAATTCTTGGATACACTTTGCTTTCGAATTTATTAAAAATCTTTAGCCTTAAAATTAATCATAGAATTATGACAAATAAGCTAGTAAATAAATCCATCAAAAATGTTATCACCAAGATTAGGCAAGGAAGATCTCGCATTTAAGCATAGAGAGGAATTATCCAAACCCTTTACATTACTTTCTTTTTTGTGATATAATTATCTTCTGGACAAGAAAATAGTTTCGTTACAAATGTAAATCATAATGTAGCAAAGGCACTTGTCAATTTTGTAGATAAAGAAATTTATAACAAATGGGAAGAGAAGCTGTTTAAGGCTTTTTTTCTGCTCAAGTTCACAGCATTAAATAGTCACAGGAAGTTTTGTAATAAGGCTAATTAAAACCAAGAGGGGGTGTAGTGGAGATGTGGTGTGTGTAAAGTGGTAGACCTGAGAATGATTAGTACACCATTGCAGATAAAAAAAGATTAATTTGCAAATTCCTGAAACCATTTTCACAAAACTTACTTTCTAATGACACGTCAGAGAATTACGGTCTTTGCCTTGCAT
>MDSO01000032.1_pt1 | contig 27947 bp, 20 predicted proteins | sample 1005691 | NCBI WGS metagenome assembly MDSO01 (sample SAMN05526595, study PRJNA338239) | gut metagenome | isolation source: stomach gut content | host: Acanthurus sohal | place: Saudi Arabia: Red Sea | collected 2011-04 | reverse complement strand
GGTTCTGGAACAACTTTTACTTTAGATTCTTCGGTTACTTCAGGTTCTAGAGTAACTTCTAATTTTGGTTCTTCGGTTACTTCAGGTTCTGGAGTAACTTCTAATTTTGGTTCTTCGGTCACTTCATGTTCTAGAATAACTTCTAATTTTGATTCTTCGGTCACTTCAGATTCTGGAGTAACTTTTAATTTTGGTTTTTCGGTCACTTCAGGTTCTGGAACCTTTTCAGGTGTTGCTTCAACTTTTGGTTCTGCAACACTTACTTTCACAGGTTGCTTTTTGGGTTTTGAAAATTTCTCAAGCCATTTTAAACAAAATTTCATATTAATAACCTCCCTAAATCTTTTTTAATAAATAAGACGATTAAAGAGTTCGATTTGTTCCTAAAAACCGGATATCTTAAGCAAAAAAAATATGCAGTTCAAAAAAAGTAGGCTAAATCTTTCAGTCATTTCGTGATAGCTCTTCTAAAAGGAGAGCCAGGTCGGAGAGCACCACTACTTCCCTGTAATGTTGCGACTCTTCAGGGGAAGTTGCACACTTGGCCTTTTCAATCGAAGCTGATGAATGGAATTCGAAGAATCATCACACCTTTACCTTTAGTTGATACCCCCCATCAGTCAGCTTCGCTAACAACTCTCTGGCAGATTTATGTACAAAAAAAAAGCAGACCGGAATCTTTATCTAAAGATAACAATAGATAAGATGTCCGAATCCGAAATTCACGATCCAGATAAACATTCTTCAGAGAAATGGATCGACCTGACAAAATGACATTATTAATTTGCCCAAATTTAAAATTTTTATGCATAAACAGATTATTTTTTTAATGACAAATCATTCTATCTCCAAGATTCGTTTTTTTATTGACAGATTATTCTATCCCTGTGATTCACTCTTTTTATTGAAAAATCATTCTATCTCTAAGTTCCCTTACGACTTCAGCGTCAGTTATTTTTAATAATAATAATAATGCAAAGTCCGCTGCTGCGCCAGGTCCGGCTCCAGTTATTAAATTTCCATCCATGATAGCTTTTCTTTTAACAATTTCGGCACCTCGAACTTCCATAGTAGGGTAAACAGTAACTTTGCGACCGTTCATTAAATTCCATTGGCCTAATATGTTAGGGGCTGCACAAATAGCTCCTATTAACTTATCCGGATTATTTAAAAATTCTTTGGCTGCTTCTTTTACTTTATCATGGCCTAAATAATTGTCTGCTCCAGGTCCTCCGGGCATAACTAACATACCATAATCTTGGAAATTTACAGCCTCTAAAGTTAAGTCGGCGATTACTCGTACGTTTTGTGCACTTTTTACGGTGATGTCACCTAGAGCAATTACTGTAACATCTTGCTTACCACGTCTTAAAATGTCTATTATAGTCATTGCTTCTATTTCTTCAAATCCTTCTGGTAACAATACTGCTATTTTCATTCATAGGCCTCCTAAGTTATAAAATCGATTTTAAAGTTATTATAACCAAAAATAAATTACACTATACAATTTTTCCAATATTTATCTAATTTTATATTATTTTTTTGCAGACACTATAAAAAAATATCGCCCACAACCGTAAACTTTTTATTCGATCTAAACTTAAAATTATTAGCGGACAATATAGAAAAATATCGCCCGCAACCTTAAACTTTTTATTCGACTAAAAACTCTTTTATTAGTTCTTTCATGTCCTCGTCATAAGAATAAATTCGCAATTCTAGTGGACTACTCATATCTAAACTTAGAATCCCTAAAAGTGATTTTGCATCCACAATATAACGTTTACATATTAGATCGCAGTCACTATTTATTTTGGATATATTATTAACAAATTTTTGTACATCTTGCATCGACGGTAATAAGATCATAAACGTTTCCATAAGCGTAACCTCTCTTTACTAATTTTGCAAATTTTGAATACATAGCCAGTTGCATCATTCATTTATTTTACTAAAAATTTATCGTCTTATCTCTTCTATTATAGTCTAGTTCGGATTTGCCAGAATCAATTTGCAATTTTAATGGTTTTTGTATATCTAAGCTTAAAATGCCTAAAAAGGATTTTGCATCCACTGTGAAATCATGAGAAATCACAGGCATAATTGATTGCAGAAATCCTATTTATAAATTTTAGAATATCTTCCATTGCAGATAATGAAATCAAAAATGTCTTCATTATTTTCTTTGTCCTTTTAAGATTAATCTATATCACGAATAATTTTACGAATTTTAAATACAGAATTAGGCTCCACCGAAAGTTCATCGACACCGTATTCCACAAATAATTTTGTTAATGCAGGATCGGCCGCCAATTCGCCGCAAATACCGGTCCATATACCAAACTCTTTACTAACATCGACTACCATTTTAATCATTTTCAATACCGCAGGATGATGCGGGTTATAGAATGGCTCTAATTTTTGATTTTGACGATCTACAGCGATGGTGTACTGAGTGAGGTCGTTAGTACCGATGCTAAAGAAATCGACTAAAGGAGCTAATTCGGGTGCAATCATTACGGCGGCCGGAGTTTCGATCATGATACCGAACTCGTACTCACCAAAAGGAATGTTCGTATTTTTTAGTTCTTGTTCTTTATCGGCTAAAATTTTCTTTGTTCTTTCGACCTCCCAAACGGATGCAATCATAGGAACCATAATAGATATTTTGCCAAAATAGGTAGCCCGGATAAGAGCTTTTAACTGCGTTCTGAAGATTTTTTCATCCATTAAGCATATTCTTACAGCTCTGTAGCCAAGGGCTGGATTTTCCTCATGCTCCATATTAAAATAATCTATTTGCTTATCTGCGCCAATATCCAAAGTTCTGATAATAACCTTTTTACCAGCCATCATCTCAGCCACTTTCTTGTATATTTGAAACTGTGTTTCTTCGGACGGATAAGAAGTATGCTCCAAATAAATAAATTCACTCCTAAATAAACCTATGCCCTCTGCGTCATTGGCCAATACGGATGCAATATCACTTACGGACCCAATATTAGCGTATAGATTAACTTTTTGGCCGGATTTGGTAATCGTTTCTTTACCTTTGTATTGGGCTAAAAACTTTTTTTGCTTGGTTTCTTCTGATATCTTTTTCTTAGCTTCCACAATTTTTTCAGATGTTGGTGAAATGATAAACATTCCATCCAGACCGTCTATGATAGCTTTCAAATTATTTACTCTAGCAGGTAACTGTACACTAACTATCGCTGGTACACCCATTGTTCTGGCCAATATTGATGTATGAGAATTTACTGAACCTTTCCTAGTAATAAATCCGAGTATCTTGCTCTTATCCATTTGTATTGTTTCACTCGGTGTTAAATCATCTGCCACTATTATACATGGTGTATCAAAATTTAAGCTACTTTCATGTTTTTCTAACAAAACATCGATTAACCGATCCGATATATCTTTTATGTCAGCAGCCCGACCTTGCATGTATTCGTCATCCATATTAGCAAATATATCGACGAAATTTTCACAGGTTCTAGCTACTGCGTATTCGGCATTCACTTTTTGTGTATTTATCATATTGATAATGGACTCTGTGTAGTCCTCATCCTCCATCATCATTTTGTGAACATCGAAAATTAATGCAGTCTCTTCTCCTACGTCCACTAAAGCTTTTTTGTATAACTGATCTAACTGTTCCAACCCAATACTTAGAGCTTTGTGAAATCTCTTTACTTCTCTTTCAGGATCCTTTATAGATATACGTCTTACTATGCTGTCCGCTTTATTTAATTCACGAATAGTACCTATAGCAACACCCTTTGATGCTACACTTCCGCTATAAACATCCATAATATAACCTCCTCGATATTTCTATAGATTTTTTTCAAAAAATTCTTTTATTGCGTTACAGGCAACTTCTTCGTCTGGTCCGTCTATCGTTATTGTTACAGTATTGCCGGCTTTGACTCCAAGGGACATAATAGACATTAGTTTATTTGTACTAACTGATTTGCCATCTTTTGCTATAGAGATTTCGCTTTGAAATTTTTTCCCTTCTTTAGATAAAAGTCCGGCCGGCCTAACATGTATGCCTAATGCATCTGTTATTAAATATTCAAAAGTTTTCATAAATTATGATCTCCTTCAATTAAATTATATTTTAATTAGATATGATTTTACAATATTATTATCCAATACGATTGTTTTATGAATCTTTTGTTGATTAATATCATTCTCATTAGTTTCTTGTTGATTAATTATTTCTTCATTTAAGTTTACTTCATTTTCTAGATATAGCCCTGTTAGCATTACTTGATCTGCTGAACATTGATAGGCTCGAAAAATATAGCCATTTAAAAGCTCCGCTTTTTTTAGAACGCTCATCACAAATCCGGACTCTGGAATATTGAACATACTAAATTGATATGGCAATGTGAATGCTACGTCGTTTAGTTTCATTGCGTTATACGGCATTTTATTGTAATACACAAGTGGTGTTAAATATTCTTTGGCCAAAGTAGCGATGTTAGAATCGTTCGGAGTAACGGCTAATTGAAATTTTTGTTTACCTAATAATTGAGAATCAGGTGTTAACATTTTTATTCCGGATGGCCGTCCAGGTCTACGATATAAATCTTCCTTGCCTAAACAACCAACACTTCTAAATAAAGTTATTGCTAATTTATCAAAATTTTCACCAATAATTTCAAACTCTCTCACGGAATTAGTCAATATACTTAATCCGTTTGAAGAATCAGTGCTTACATAGCATAACATCGGATAAATAGGATCAGGTCTTTCGTCCCAATTTTCAGCCTGCCAAACGTTGATCGCAGAATCCACTACCGGACGCTTAATGCAACCGAATTGATTATCGGATACAGAGGCCGTTGCTGTTATTTGCTGAGGCAAAATTAGCCGTACTCTGTGATCTAAGCTGTTGTTTTCTACTTGGACATCTAACTTTATAATTTTTGAATCTTGATACATTGTAGCTATAATTTCTATGTTCATTTCACTATCACATATTTTGGCTTTTCTACTTTCTAAATCTTTTGGAATGCTCATAGTAAATTTAGAACTTAGAATGGTTTTTAGGCCAAGTTGTGTTATGTTCGAATCACTAGTTAGACAGTTTTTAGAGCTAATAACAAAATCGTCTTCTAATTCGGAAAAATCATATTCGTCTCCATCGTCCGAACCGTCTTCTATTAACAATGTTTCTGCATAACATATATCGGCTAATTTATCAACTATATTAAAACTTCCATTAGAATTAATTGTTATTTTGAAATATTTGTTTTCTGCAAAGTTTAATTCTATGTCTTTTTTGATTTGTATTTGACCCGGTATTTCTTTTACTAAAAAAGTTTTGTAACCCATGGCAGGTACACTATCAGAAAAATTAATATAATATTTTACAAATGGATCATAATCACCGTAATGAACGATTTGTCTATCGATTAAGCCAGCATCAATAATTTCTTTTTTTGCTAAATTAAATGGATAAATTTCGCCTTCTTCATCTACTAATTCAAAGTTTTTCATTTTAGTGATAATTTCAGCATCTATTACTTCTCTTCTCGGATAAGGTAACAAATTAAAAACAACTAACTTATCTATAGCCACATCTTGCGGAATAGCATCGGAAATTTTGCGCTTATAATACTTTATTAATTCGTCCGTCTTATCTTCGGCCAAAAAGAATCGACTAGCTATTTGGCTATGCACTTTGTCACTACAGCAACAACCAATAGAATCATGAGCATGGTTTTTTAATATGTATTTCCAAATGCTTTCTATTAACCCATGTTCATAACTAAATCCTAATTTATGCGCTATAGAAGCTAACGGCTCCAAAATATTTGTAATCTTATTTTCTATCCGAGTATTCATACTCTTTAAATCCGCTCGACTAGAAAAAATACTTCTATGCACTCGCATATATTTACCATCTAACAGTTCACCAAATATAGTATCTAAATTTTCCGTCTTTTCTAATTCCTCAAAAACATTTTCATATTTACTAAGGAAAAAATTTCGATCCGGATAAAGTTCTTTTAGATTCTTTAACACATCGAATATGTTCTGTTGTATTGGCATTTGGTCATGCCCGTTAGGTAGTACGATATCCTCATTTTCGGTTACAGAACCTTTATCTAAAACCGGCAAATATTTATCCATCCTCTTTTTAAGGCCGATAAGATCTAATGGCAAATATTTTCCTATAGCATAGCCGAGTGGTAACAAATGTACCAACACTTCTCCTCCATGATGGCCGGCCCAATAAAAATTATGTTTATTAGTCCCATGCCGTTCACTACTACCTCGCCAAAAAACAGATCTGGTGATTCCGAATCCATTTAATATTTGTGGCATCTTCTCACTTTGCCCAAAGGAATCCGGTAAATACCCAATTAACATAGGCTGACCAAATTGTTTGCTATCCTTTATTCCATACAGCAAATTACGGACGATAGATTCGCCACCGACTACCATTTCATCGGTCTGTGTATACCATGGCCCAATTAGCAATTTGCCTTGTTGCACCAACTTTTTTACTCGATTTTTATTTTCCGGTTTAACGTCAAAATAATCCTCTAATATAGCTGTCTGACCATCTAGTAAATAATAGGGATAGTTCGGATCATTTTCTAACCTATCTAATATTTCCTCCATATTGTTCACTAATAAAATTCTGGATTCTTCAGTAGTAAAGTACCACTCTCTATCCCAATGCATATGTGCGATCACATGTACATTTTTCGGCATTATATCACAACCCTTTCTTCATTTTAATTCTGGATTCCTTGATACTCCCTCCGTCACCATACATGGGAACTGAAGAAAATTAACTTTTGGTGAAGCTAACTAACGGACAGTCAACCTGCTCCCCTCGATTTTTATTTTCCGGTTTAACGTCAAAATAATCCTCTAATATAGCTGTCTGACCATCTAGTAAATAATAGGGATAGTTCGGATCATTTTCTAACCTATCTAATATTTCCTCCATATTGTTCACTAATAAAATTCTGGATTCTTCAGTAGTAAAGTACCACTCTCTATCCCAATGCATATGTGCGATCACATGTACATTTTTCGGCATTATATCACAACCCTTTCTTCATTTTAATTCTGGATTCCTTGATACTCCCTCCGTCACCATACATGGGAACTGAAGAAAATTAACTTTTGGTGAAGCTAACTAACGGACAGTCAACCTGCTCCCCTTCCAGAAATAAGATTCTTAAGTTCCCACCTATGCCCTCCGCCGCTTCGTGACACCTCCCTCGGAGAGGGCGGCTAAAAAACAAACGGCTACTAAAAAAATAGCCGTTTATTTGTAAATAGAATTAATTTTTTGCTAAAGTTTTTTCTCTTTTTTCCCTTCTCATAAACCAAACTAAAATTGCTGTAGATATCACAGCACCCAATATAGCAGCCGCTAGCCAAATAAAAGCACTGATACTAGCTGAGAACGTTCCCGCTTCTAACAAGAACATAGAGAAAATTCCGGCCCCCGGTACACTCAAACCGATATTGGCTGCACCGACTAAGGCACCACATACGGCGGATCCTGTACATAAGGAGATCATAACCTGCAATGGACGCTTCATCATAAATGGAATTGCCCCTTCTGTTATTCCTCCCAAGGCTAATAACCAGGTTGTTCGACCAGCCTCTAATTCTTCTGTAGAATACATATCTTTAACGAAAAATGTACTCATTGTTATTGAAAATCCGGATACCATTTTTACCGAAGCAAAGATTGCGTACGGAACTAAAATACCTTCGGACATAACACTTACGCAAAATGCATATGCCGCTTTATTAACCGGTCCACCTAAATCAAATGAAGTCATTATTCCAATAACGATTGCTAAAAGTACAATATTGGCACCTTGAAGATCTCGTAAGAAATTTGTAAGTGAATCATTGATAAAGACTACAGGTTCTCCTATAATAAAGAACATGACAATGCCTATCCATAAAACACTAACAACAGGGTATATGAAGAAACTTATAAATCCGGAAAATGGACCCTTGGCTGGAATTATTTTTTTCATATATCTTACACTATATCCAGCAATTAGTCCACCCAACATACCAGCTAAAAATCCGCCACCAATTAAGTTAGCTGTGAATCCAGCTGCAAAGCCCGATACTAAGGCCGGTTTTTCACCGATAGCAAAGGCCATGTATCCGGCCATTATAGGTACCAATAAAGTTCCTAATAATCCGCCAGATAAAAGTCTGAAAGAATTTAACCAATGACCAGGCGTATTGTATGCTTCAATTAAATTAAATTGTTGGCTAATTAATACTGCAAACGCTAAGATCATTCCTCCAGCCACAACAAAAGGTACCATATGCGATATTCCTGTCATAACCGCTTGCTTGATCTCTTCACCAAGGCCTAATTTTGCAGGAGTTTGATTATCCGCAGTAAAAGTCCCCTTTTCAAAATTTTCCGCTTTAGCTAAAGCATTCTTAATTATGGATTTCGCATCCTTTAAAGGTTGTGCTACAGGAGTTTGCGTAATCGGCAAATGATCGAATCGCTCAATGTTTTTTACCGCTACACCAACCGAGAAAATTGCTGCATCGGCATTTTGTAATTGCTCATTCGTTAAGCGATCTTCGATTCCGTTAGCGCCTTGTTTTTCTACAAATACTTTCACTCCTAATTCTTTTCCGGCTTTTTCTAAAGCTTGTGCCGCCATGTATGTATGCGCTATTCCGGCCGGGCAGGCTGTGACAGCAACGATAGTTTTAGTGTACTGAATTTCGGATTGATCTTCTTCTTGTCCCGCATTATCTAAATTATTATATAATTCATCTACGGTCGATGAACCAAATAATTTAGTCGCATAGTCTTCATCACCCATTTTTTCCATTAAAGCTGCTAATAAATCTAGATGGGTACTTCCACCCTCACTCTTTGGAATAGCTAGCATAATAATATTTTTTACTTGATTGTCTTCGTCAATACTTTCCCAATCCGAAATAACGTTGCTCGTAGTCATAACCACAAACGCTGCTTCCTTCACGCTATCGGATTTTCCATGAGGAATAGCCAATCCGCCTTCAATACCAGTTTCAGATAATCCTTCTCGCTCGTAAATGGCAGCCTTAAAATTTTCTGCAGAATCAATTTTTCCGTTGTCAAAAAGTGCTTGAACCATGATATCTATAACTTCAGCCTTCGTAGTGCAAGGCTGATTAATAAGAATCAAGTTCTTGTTCGTCAAATTAGATAATTGCATACATGCCCTCCCTAAATTATTTTTTTTATTCTCTGATTTTTATTTTAATCTTGCATATTTATTTTTAAAAGTCTAAGTGTACGCCGTAAGGCCAATTCATACAATTTTTCAGCATTCTCCATTGCATCAGATAAGCTCATTATAGCATTAACAGTAGGAACAATAGCCGATAAGCCTAAATTAAGAAGTGTTTCTGCATCTCGACCCATGGATCCAACAATAGCAACGCAAGGTATATTCATTTCTTTAGACACTCGGGCAACACCACTCGGTACTTTTCCAAACGCACTTTGATAATCTATCCGCCCTTCTCCGGTTATAACTAGAGAAGCACCTTTTATTTTTTCTTGAAACTTTAATATTTCCAATATAGTTGTTATTCCCGAGCACATTTTAGCATCTACGAATAACTTTAACCCGGCCCCTAGTCCTCCGGCAGCACCGGATCCCTTTTCATAGCGTACAGATTTTTGAGCAGTGTTTTCTGCTATATTTATATAATGGGCCATTCCCTCTTCTAATATTTTTCTCGTCCCAACATCGGCCCCTTTCTGTTCTCCGAAAACATTCGTTGCGCCAGTCGGCCCTAAAAGAGGGTTTGTTACATCACACATTACTGTTATATTCGCATCTATTATTTCAGGATGTATTTTACTTATATTTATCTCATTTATATTTTTAAAATTTTCTGGTATCGCTTCTAATTTTTTACCTTCGGAATCTAAAAATTCTACCCCAATAGCTGAAGCAAAGCCTATTCCTCCATCGTTCGTCGCACTGCCACCTATTCCGATATAAATATTTTTTACACCGTTTCTTAGTGCATGCAACATCATTTCTCCAGTTCCATACGTGTTTTGCTTCAATATTTCTCTGTCTTTTTCTTCTATCAATGTTATTCCGGATGCGGCCGACATTTCCATGATAGCATTGTTACCAAATCTTCCGTATGTTGCTGATATTTTTCTGCCCAACGGATCACTCACTTGACACTCTACAAGTTCACCCTCCATCGCTTCTATCAACGATTCTACGGTTCCCTCGCCACCATCCGCCATAGGTATATTAACAACTTCGCATTCGTTGCCAAAAATTTCGGATACCACATTTTTTCCTATATTACCAATTTGTCTAGAAGTTAACGAACCTTTAAATGAATCCGATGCAAAAACTATTTTCACTTTTTTTGTACCTCCTAAATTCATAATTTATAATATCAATTTAGCTTCATCATAAATTTATAATATCAATTTAGCTTAATTATAATCAATATTATAAATTTAATATATGCATCCTTATGTCTATTTATAACCATTAATTATATTTTTTTATAGCAATTAATTATATCCATATCATAACAATTAATTATATCTATATCATAACAATGAAACGAAAAAATTCAAATTTTAGTTGACTTTTATTTCTCATAATGTTATAACTACCTCGTTTTAGGTTAATTTATACCCTGAAATGAAAGAACAAGCTATCCTTTTTTAGGCACTCGTTTTATTATTTTTGGAATTTAATATGACAAGCCTCTTGACGTAAACTCAAAATTTTTCTCATGTTATTTCCAAATATTCGTATATTATTTCCAAAATTGCACATCATATATAGCAGGTGTTAATATGGCTATTAATGAGTCTGAAAAAAAAGACAGAACCAAGCATAAGTTGACCGGAGGTACTAAGTTAAAACTTTTATCGTTATTACTAGTACCTATTTCTGTATTTTGTTTGCAGTGTTACGTAAACAATCCCGAAAACTGGGAAAAATATTATTCCTTGGGAATAAACAAAACTATTATTGAATTTTTAAGCTTAAACTTCGGATTTTTACCTTTTTCAGTCTTTGAAGTATTAATTTTTTTGTTATTACTATTTTTGGCATGGTATATACTAGCCACGATATATAACATGATACGCTATCATGATTATTTATTTCAGGTATTAGGAAAGTTCGTGCTAAATATAGTAGTAATAGCGGCATTGTTATTTTCTAGCTTTGAATTATTGTGGGGATTAAACTACAAGCGGCCACAATTCGGATTAAAGCATGGATTAGTAGTAGAACAATATACGACAGAAGATTTAGGCGCTTTATATGTTCATCTCTTAAAAAGAGCAAAGGTTATTCGACAATATTTAGATGAGGATACAAATGGAGTGGCCCAAATGTACGGAGACTACAAGAATATCTTCGATAGGGCGTATATGGGTTTTTATGAACTAAAGTATATATTTGATGAATTAGGTGGCAACTACGGTCTAGCGAAGCCTTTAGTTGCATCCGACCTTTTAAATCATGCTTGTATTACAGGGATATATTCACCGTTTACAGGCGAACCAAACGTAAATGTAGAAATTCCGCCGATGTACATTCCATCTACAACCTGCCACGAGATGGGACATCAAAGAGGTTTTGGTTATGAAGATCAGTGTAACTTTATTGCCTTTATAACTTGTGAAAGGCATCCTCATCCAGATTTTCAGTACTCTGGATATTTACTAGCATTAGCCTACACAAGTAATGCTCTCGGTCGTGTCGATTTGGATATGCTACAATCTCTAAATCAACAAATGTCCGAAGGTATTAAACGTGATTTAGATTATGGTAACGCTTTTTGGGATCAGTATAGAGGTCAAATCAAGGAAGCCGCTAGATCTGTAAATAACACCTTCCTTAAAACAAATGGCGTTAAATCTGGTACTCAAAGTTATGGTAAAGTCGTTGATTTGTTATTAGCCTATTACGCCAATTATTTTACTATCGATGACAAAGTAAAATAAAACATTATTGGAAAATTCTAAACACTAGTATTTATTTTAAGATATTAGCAACTAGTATTTATTGAAAGCAACAAGATTTTTTTAGCAATTAACTATTAAATCCAAACCAAGGAGTTGAAAGTTACATGCGAAGAATGGATAGATTTGACAAAGTAAGTATGATAGACCAAATTGCTTTGGACAGCTTAACAGCTCCAAATCTATATGGGGATAATCCGGATATGTTTTTAGAAAGCTCGTCTAATGAGAGCCTAAATTCAGCATTTGTAGACTTAACTGCTGATGCTCATCGTAAGGCTATATTCCCCAGTGACTTATCCGATGAGTTCGCTAACGATTATTTAATAGACTTGTAGCATTAATACGGGTATATATACTCGTTTGTTTTTTTCCAACAATCATTTGACTGATTTATTAAATTATTTAGGAGAGTAGCCACTCTCCTTTTTTTTGTTTAAAATAAAGAAACATGTTTAGAATGTAAAATTTTGGGCAATAATGCTTTCGAATCAATAAATAAATTAATACATGAATCAGCCAATAAATTAGTACATGAATCCATAAATGGCTCAATAAATAATTCAGTATATGAATTAATAAATGGCTCAATAAATGGTTCAGTACATGAATTAATAAATAGCTCAATAAATTATTTAGTACATGAAAGTACCTAAAATTTGAAAGGAAATTAGATAATAATGAAATCATATAAGAAAGCATCTAAATATATAACAGCAACACTAGCATTGGCCGAAGTTTGTTTTTGGATTAATAAATCTAAAGTGCTAGCTAAGAAACATTCGGATGTAACAGCAAATGAATTTAATGAATTTTATGATTTTGAAGACCTTTATAATTTTAATTATATAGATGATGATGACATGGATGAAAATACAATGCACAAAAATGAAATGAATGAAAATGACATAGATGAATTTTTATATGACTTTGATGATATAGAAAATCTAGAGGACTTATCCAAATTAGATAGAGAGCTAGAAGAAGAAATGAAAAATATAAATGATATGTATTTAAACGAAGGAGAACAGAGTAGTTTTGCAGATAAAATACCGGATAGTATAAAAGCAATCCCGAGTGAAATAACAATAAAATTAAAGAGGACACTAGCAACGATAGCAAATTCTAAACTAGCAACAGATAAAGAAGCATTGAAAAAAATAGCAACTGTATCAATCCCTTTAGTCCTATTTTTAACCGCTAGTGCTAAGTTAGCATCGCAAGTCAAAAAGAATTAAAGTTAACCTCTCAGTCACTGCGTGACAGGGGCTGTCGCATTAACAATTCCAAATATTAAATTCTGAATAACAGAAATACGATGTAAACTTGCAAAATTTGCAATTTACTTGAAAGCAACAAAAACTTGTATGCACGCTTTCTCCCTCCGTCAGCTTACGCTGACACCTCCCCCACAATTTTGTTTTCTATGGGAAGTGTCGCCGAGAGTTATTATTAGATGACGGAATCAGAAGATGATCCTTCGTTTTTGAAGTTAATGCGACAGCCCCGTACCGCTTCCCCGCAATGTTGTGAAGACGGAGGAAGCACCGCTTCCCCGCAATTTTGTGACTAAGATTCTTAAGTTCCCGCCTATGCCCCTGGAAGGGGAACATTTTGCGTAGTCATCACCTATTTTATTACTAAATTTATTGAGTCGGTAACATATCCGGATTTATCTTTAACCACGATATTAACTCGACCTGGCTGATGAGCAGTAACTAAGCCGTTGCTATCCACTGTTGCTATACCTTTCTTGGAGGATTTCCAGGATATATCACCTGAACTTAGATTAGTTAAAGTAACATATCCAGATAAATCTAATTTGCTACCAACGGCCAAAGAACTTTCTTTAGCATAAGAATTAAATCTCACATCCTTTTGCTCTCTTTGTTCTCCCACTGTAATATTGGCTGAAGTTATAACGAATAGATCGCTAACGCTTCTCGCTGTTATTGTGGCCTCTCCATCGGAGATCGCTGTTACAAGGCCGGTTTCATCCACTGTCGCTACGTAAGCGTTCGAGGTATAGTAATTTACGTCTTCTAATAGATTAACCGGATTAGTTCTAACATCTAATTGTGCCGTACTTCCGACCGCCATATTTATTTGATCGTTAATTATATCGATGGTTGTCATTGGAACATGGTTAAACATAGTTTCGTACATTGTATCGTATAAATATCTAGACGCTTCTACTAATTTTTCATACGGCTGATCGGTCACGTTTACGAACCCTGTACTAGTATTCTCCCCATCCCAAGAACGGCCCAATATAGGCTTATCATAATATTGGAACCAATGCACGCCGACAAAATCGCCACTCTTCAATGCCGATTCTACATATTTTATATAGGATTTAGCCCGGTCTTCTTGAGTCTGAACTGTTGTGCCGTTCATCCCAAATACTCCAGCATCTTGGGATGAAAAATTAAATTCGCCAATCATCATCGGCATATCATATTCTTCCGTCTTAAAATTCTCTCTGATAACATCCGGATTATAATTGTTAAAACTTAATATATCCACGTACTTTGCTGCAGCTTTAACGACTTCGATCGGCGTTCCGAACTCTGTGTTCCTAGAACCTAAATACATCGTCCCTGGTAATAGTTCATCTATAATTGCGTCTATAGTTTCATAATATTTATCTGCCAATAGGCCTACAACCATAGATGCGTCCTCTGTAGCTATTTTGCCAGTATACGGTTTTTCTAATGCTTCGAATGAACTTAAATTGGAACTCCAAGTAGCATTCAATTTATCAATTGTTCCGTACTTTTCTTTTAACACTTCTAGAAAATGTCTCTTGGCATAACTTTTTGTTGCTGAAGCGTCATCGTCAAATATCGCCTTAACTAAAGGATTATTTGACATATTATTACCCCATTTGTACTCGTTATCTACGTATAGCCCAAAGCAGTAAGGATCTTCATCTATCCCATATTTCACAGCCTGATCTATAATGGATTTTCTGGCTGACTTCGCAAATTCTGGATCGAAAGCATCTGGTACTGAATCGTACAATCTAACATGGCTACCGTTAGCGCTATTTGTAGTCCAAGTGAAGGCGGTGTACGGTGTTTTGTGCTTTGCCCCTTTGCCGAAAAATAAATCCGGTTCTGCCCATGCTCCTATGGATGTTATTCCCCAGGCCTCAAATCGTCTGATAGCATCGTCCGCCCAGGCCTGTAACCAATTATCTCCGAATTTTAATTCTAAATTAGCACCATAATGATTGAACCCAACTCCACTTTTTACGCCCGCTGGTGGTTGCAAAGTATTACTTCCTATTTTAGAAAAATGTTTGCTAGCTGATTGCTCCGGTAAATCATACATATAATCTCGACCAGTTACCCATGTATCCATCCCATTTTTTCGTACTATCCCAAACCCTGTAGAAAAAAACGGATATCCATCAGGATCTATCAACGTCCAAATATCTCCTATTTTTGTAGTGTAAAAATGTCCCGTAGCTTCTTGTCTCAAATCTTCATTCTTATATCCGCCATATTGTGATCGATCCGTACGAGCTTGGCTTTCGGCTATCCAAATATCGTTCTGTATTCGCTCAGCTTCGGCGACGGCCAAAAGTTCTGCTTCCGAATAAATTTTGTTGTCCCACTCTGCTTTTGTATATTGCCCAAATTGGTCCACTATATCTGCATAAGTTATAGACGGATTAAGTATCGGATTTTTTACCACCCTGAAATTATCAAATATGTAATACCCTACCCCATCTAATGAATATCTTAACGAAATCGATGAAATCGTTGCCGGATTAAAATTAGCTCCACCCCATCCTTTAGCAATAACAATTCCGTCGGTCCCAATTGGTGACGGCAAAGTGTCCGCTCCAATGTTGTACTGATCTTCGTCTAACACACAATAAACTGTTCGTGTCGCCTTCGCTGGTACATAATTTTGATACGATATACTACCCCCTTGGTATTTAAACGATGTTACCAACCTCCCAGACACATCACTCGGATTCGTTACATCATATGCCAATACCATTCGATCATCACTAAAATCCCATATCGTCCCGTCAGCTCTAGCAATCGTTATGTTGGATGAACTCCCTTCTTCGTATCTTACCTTTAATGATGTCTTTCCCTCTGTTGCGTATTCATTCGAAAATTCGTACTGTACATTGCCCCAAGCTCCACTGCTAGTTGTAATTTTAAGTTCCGGCTCTCCTTCTTCAAACGAAATTAGCTGAAACGAATGTGATTCTAACTCTGAGTCTGTGGCATCCGGCTTTAGCTCTACTGCATTGATCGATACCGCCATCCCTAACATTGTCATAGCTATTCCAAATTTTTTAAAATGTTTTTTCATAATTCTCCATGCTCCTCCTTTTATATGTAACAAACAATAATCTAACATATTTCCATTATAACAAATATTTATTTAAATGACAATCTATTATGTATATTTTTAACCTCTCAGTCAGCTAATTTTATCCTATATAATGAAGATACTCATAACAAAAAGGTTTCAGCTTCTCGGTCAGTTGACATTAGGTATCCGACCCCTAACCTCTCAGTCAGCTTCGCTGATAACTTCTTTTACTCTATCCGTCCGCTTCGCGTCCACCTTCCGGGGGACGGAAGGCTAAGGTCAAGTGCTAAGGTCAAGTGCTAAAGTCAAGTACAAAGTGCAGGGCGACAACTCCATAAGAACCCCTTAGTTAGCCTATATAATGAAGATACTCATAACAAAAAGGCTTAGGTATCCACTAAGTATCCGACCCCAACTTCTCAGTTAGCTAACTTTTGTTCATCCTAGGTGACGAATAGAATTGAACGTTGAGAATTAAGGTGGCGAATAGAGCTAGGCGTTGATAACTAAGGGATAGCGTGCACTTGACCTTGAACTATAAATAAAAAATAAAACGAAGTAAACACAACTTGTAGAACCCCTCAGTCAGCTACGCTGACAGCTCCCCTGGAAGGGGAGCAGGACCACTTCCCTTGAAACTAGTGGAAAGGGGGCACCGTAGCGAAAAAACTGAGAGTTTCTTATGGTGTTGTTGCTCCGCAATTTTTCTGCACATACTTTGGTTTTTAAAGGAGCGAATGATTTATTCCATAATTTACATTTGCATTTTAAAAATGTATATGCTATAATATCAATGTAGATGGACTTATACTTATTTTTACATAAAAATCTACCCGCCCAAAAATATGAGCGGGTGGTTTGGTAGTTTCCACCTCTAACTCCCTCCGTCAGCTACGCTACCACCTCCCTCGAAGAAGGAGGCCATTGTAGAGTGGAGGCGCTATGGATGAAAAAATATATTATGTTTTGTTTTTTGCATTTTATACTTTTTCAGTATTAGCGCTATTAGGTTTAATAGCGTTAATATTGTCGATAGTTTTACTATAAATTAAATTCAAACAATAAAATAAATGCGATGTATCTTAAAAAACTTGGTATTTTAAAATACTTAAGGATTATCATAACTTGACATTTTTAGCTTAAAACAATCCTCAACGAGGGGTCTGTACGATCCCCTAATCAAAAAACACAACAGATGATACCTGCCCTTAACCTAACTTAGGGGTTGATTAGGTATTGTCTGTTACATACTGCAGCACCTCTTATTTATATTATAACCAAAAAACAAAAGATATAAACATTTTTGGAAAATTTTAAATAAAAGTGCTGCTTTTTTATGCTCTTTCGATAGAGAACCCTTTAGTTGATACCCCCCAACCTCTCAATCAACAAAGCGTCTAAAAATAGCCGGCAAACTTATATCAAAATCTAATTTAATCTTTATTAACTGTTGCGGATGTGGTGCAGATTCCACGGCCTGGCCATGTTCATCAGTCATAGAATCAATAACGAAAGATTTAAAAGGTTCATTTGGTAACAAAATTTCTAAAGTATCGCCAACAGAAAATTTTCTACGTTGTTCTATCGTAGCTATTTTGGATTCTTTATCGAAGTCCACCAACACACCACTAAATTCATAATTTCTAACATAAGAGTTATGAGAATATGTTTGGTCATCTTCATTAGTTTTGTGATGGTAAAATCCTGTAGTAAATTCCCTATGACTAGCTTTACCAACTTCTTCTAAAAAATAACCCTTCTTCTCTTCATACTCATCCGGCGAACGCAAATAAGTATCGATAGCGTCTCGATAGGCCTTTGTTACGGTAGCTACATATAACGGCGTTTTCATGCGGCCTTCTATTTTAAAACTTTGTACGCCAGCATCAATAAGTTCCGGTAAATATTCTATCATACATAAATCTCGTGAATTATAAATATATGTTCCTCGCTCATCTTCGACTACAGGCATATATTGATTGGGACGTTTTTCTTCCACTACAGCGTAATTCCACCTGCACGGTTGAGCACACTCGCCATGGTTAGCGTCTCTCTTTGTTAAATAATGACTCAACAAACATCGTCCCGAATACGCCATACACATTGCTCCATGAACAAACGCTTCTATCGGTATATCATTTGGTATATTATCGTAAATCTCTCTTATCTCCGAAAATGATAATTCTCTAGCCACAACTATTCTTTTAGCACCTTGCTCTATCCAAAAATTTGCACTATTATAATTTGTATTATTCGCCTGTGTCGATATGTGTATCTCTAAATCCGGTACCACTTTTTTTGCTACACTAAATACTCCCGGATCAGCCACTATTAATCCGTCAGCTCCAGCTTTATATATAAATCTTAAAAAATCTTCTAGACCCTCAAAATCTTTGTTATGCGCAAATATATTCGCCGTTACATAAACTTTTACCCCTTTTCCATGGGCATACCTTATCGCTTCGATTAACTCTTCATTCGTAAAATTTTTCGCTTTGGCCCGTAACCCATAAGATCCGCCTCCTAAATATATAGCGTCCGCTCCGTATTCTACAGCAACTATTAATGTTTCTATCGACCCCACCGGGGCTAGTAACTCTATCATTTTTTCCTCCATCTTTTTGCTTCTTTACCTTACTCTATATCTATTATGTTCGTCCTTAATTGGCTATCATGCATTATCGCTCATAAAAATTCTTTCAATCTACGCTGAATTTTCCTACTTCTTATAGCTTACCGATAGCCCATCTCCTATAGGTATTATGCTCGTCTTTAATTGGCTATCATGCGTTATCGCCCATAAAAATTCTTTCAATCTACGCTGTATTGTTCGGTTCTTTCGACCTATATTATATCTCGATTTAGCTACTATTCCTTCATGCAATACATTATCCGTTATCAAAATTCCGCCAGACCTTAACACTCTTTTGCAATCTTTTAATAAGTTTATATACTGCCCTTTAGCACAATCCATAAACACTACATCATATTTTTGCTCTTCTAATTTCCCCAAAATTTCTAACGCATCACCGTTTAAAATCCGGATTCGGTCTTCTAAGCATTCTTTTTTTATATTTGCTGTTGCTAGTTCTACTAAATGGTCTTCTCTCTCGATCGTTTCTATTCTTGCTCCCGATACTTTCGCCATATGAATGGCCGAATAACCAACATTTGTACCTATCTCTAATATCTTTTTCGGATTATTCATCGCCAATAAAACCGTAATCAGCTCCACCACTTCCGGCTTAATTATTGGATAATAAGCATTTCCTAACCTTATCTCTTTTTCAATTTCTAGCATCACACCGCTTTTCGGCAACGTTAACGCCCTAATATATTGTGTCACATAATCATGAGTTATTTCAATTTCATTATACATATAGGATAATAAGCCTTTCCTAAAACTATTTCTTTTTCGTTTTCTACCATCATACCACTTTTCCGCAAAGTCAATGCCCTAATATATTGTGTCTCATCATCATGAATTATTTCAATTTTCTTATACATTGATAATCTCTACGCTCTCTAAACTACTTAGGATCATTTCTTCTAAGTTGGTTAATTTGGATTCCGACTTTTCTATATATTCTAACTTCGGCTTAGTCTCTGGATGATCCGGTACAAAAATAGTACAGCAATCTTCATAAGGTAGGATAGATGTTTCAAAGGTGTCGATCTTTTCAGCAATTTTAATTATCTCGTACTTGTCAAATCCTATCAACGGTCTGAATACCGGCCTGTTTGCTGCAGCATCCGTAACTACGAGACTGTGCATGGTTTGGCTCGCCACTTGCCCTATACTCTCGCCCGTTATTAAGGCTTGAGAACCATTTTTGTCTGCGATCCTTTGCGCTATCTCCATCATTATTCGTCTCATTATTATTGTCAGCTGATTGATCGGACACTGCTTCTGTATCGTTGTTTGGATCTCCGTAAAGTTTACAACATGAACTTTAATCCCTCCCGTATATATCGCTAACTTTCTAGCCAACTCCACAACTTTATCTTTTGCTCTCTCCGAAGTATACGGCGGACTATGAAAATACACTGCGTCAATTTCTACTCCCCTTTTCGCTATCATCCATCCTGCTACGGGACTATCTATACCACCGGATAATAATAGAGTTGCTTTGCCATTCGTTCCGTATGGCATTCCTCCAGCCCCAGGTAAAGTCTTAGAATATACATATACTCCATTTCGAATCTCAACCATTAGCAATACTTCTGGCTTTCTCACATTAACCGTAAGATTTTCCCCAAGCTCCTCTAATAAAAATTCTCCTATCGCTGCACTAACTTCCATGGATTTCATCGGGAATCGCTTATCCGCTCTTTTAGTTTCTACCTTAAAAGTAAAAGACCCTCTTTCATCACACAACTCTTTCATATGATATAACGCTAGCTCTTTTATCGACTCCAAACTTATCTCTTCTTTTCGAATACCATAGGATACTCCTATAATCCCAAAGGTTCGTTGTAGCTTTTCTGCAACCGTCTCCACATCAATCTCGTTATCATCCGAAGGAATCGCTACTAATCTGCCCTGCTCTTTTTGAACCTTAAATTCTCCGAGAGATTTTAAATTTTTCCGTACTGTCTCTAAGAGCCTGTTCTCAAATACATATCTGTTCTTTCCTTTAATGGCTAACTCACCATACTTTATCAAAAATACATTTTTCATATTATTTCATACATCCTAACTTAATTTTTAATCTGTTGCAAGCGATTTTTAATCCGTGTCAAGTAATTTTTCATCCATTGCAAGTTATTTTTAATTTTCTTATTTCATATATCCTAACTTAATTTTTAATCTGTTGCAAGCGATTTTTAATTTATCTTTATAATATCATACAAAAGAAAGTAATGCAAGGTGTTGGGCAATTCCTCCCTACGCTTACAGTCGAGATTTTCCTTGCTTAAGCTTGGTGATTTTTAATACATTGCAAATAAATGTATATTTTTTGTAAAAAATATCTTTAAGTTTTTGAATTGATGTCACTATATTGACAAATATATACAGTTACATTATAATAACTATATAAATTAGTTTTACGTATAACCATTTTAACCAAAAATAGGAGTGTGATTTTATGAAATTTAACGAAGCTACTAGAGTACAAATACCAACCATTGTTCATTTGACAAGATTAGGATATAAATATTATGAAAAACCTTTTGATAAAATCAACTATGACCAAGATACAAATATTTTGTTAGATATATTTAAGACTCAACTTAAGCTTCTAAATCCTGAATCTGATAGCGCTTTTAACCACTTAATTCAAGATATAAAACAAGAACTTGATTATGATGACCTAGGAAGAAGTTTTTACAAACGTCTTGTAAGCAATAATTCAATTAAGTTAATTGATTTTGATAATCCAGAAAATAATGTATTTCATTGTATAGCTGAATTTACTTGCAAACGTGACCAAGACCAATTTAGACCTGATATAACATTATTTATAAATGGGTTACCTCTTGTTTTAATTGAAGTAAAAAAGCCAAATAATAACGGCGGTATTATTGCCGAAAGTGAACGTATGAATAAACAAAGATTGCCAAATAAGAAATTTCGTAGATTTATAAATATGACTCAGTTTTTGATTTTTTCAAATAATATGGAATACGATACTTTAGGAGGTATAGTCCCTATTGAAGGTGCTTTTTACAGTACCATTGCAAGAAATTACGCCACTTTTAACTGTTTTAGAGAAGAAAACACATCAGATAGTGTAATAGCTCCGTTTATTCAAAATTATCCGTATAATGACATTGATAATTCAGTCGAAACTCAAATTTTAAAAGATTTTAATAGTCTAGATATTTGTAATTCCGATGAATATATTAGCAATAAAGATATAAATACACCTACAAATAGGATTATTACTTCTATGTGTTCTCCAGCAAGAATTTTGTTTATATTAAAATATGGCTTAACTTATGTTACTCAGCGAAAAGAGGATGCAAATGGAAAATTTATAGAATTAGACGAAAAACATATAATGCGTTATCAACAACTATTCGCAAGCCTTGCAGTTAAAAACAAACTAAAAGATGGTATTAAATCAGGAGTTATATGGCATACGCAAGGTAGTGGAAAAACTGCATTAACCTTTTATTTGACTAAAATTCTTACAGATTATTTTGCTCAAAAAGAAGTGATAACAAAGTTTTATTTTGTAGTTGATAGATTAGACCTTTTAACACAAGCGAGTATGGAATTTGAGGCCCGAGGGCTTGCAGTAAAAACCGCAAACTCACGAAAAGAATTAATGAAACAATTTAGAGAAACAAATTCCCAAACAGGTATTTGTGGTAAAGCTGAAATTACAGTTATAAACATTCAAAGATTTGCTGAAGACATTAATAAAATTGAACTATATAATTATGCAACACATTTACAACGCATTTTCATAATTGATGAGGCACACAGGAGCTATAATCCTAAAGGTTGTTTCCTCTCAAATTTATTTGAAGCTGACAAAAATTCTATAAAACTAGCCTTAACTGGTACCCCTTTACTATCACAAGATAGAGCATCGTGGAAAGTTTTCGGAGATTATATTCATACTTATTACTATGATAAATCCATCCAAGATGGTTATACCTTAAAAATTATTCGTGAAGACATTGAAACTTCATATAAAGAAAGGCTTTCTGAAATTTATGACCAGTTAGAAGTTTTGATTGAAAAGAAAGATATTAAGAAAAATCAAATTGTAGAACATGATAACTATGTTAAAGAGTTAGTTAAATACATAATAGCTGATTTCAACCAATTTAGGCTCATTCATGGGGATAATACTCTTGGAGGTATGGTTATATGTGAAACAAGTAATCAAGCTAAAAATATGTACAAATTTTTTGAGGAGATGCAATCTGAAAATCACTCTCTTAATGTAGGTTTAATCTTACACGATAGTAACGATAAAGACACTAGAAAGTTGATAGTGAACGATTTTAAAGAAAATATGACAATTGATATTCTTATAGTATATAACATGTTGTTGACAGGATTTGATGCTAAAAGGTTAAAAAGATTATATTTTGGCAGAAAATTAAAAGACCATAATTTATTGCAGGCTTTAACACGGGTAAATCGTCCATACAAACAAAATAGATATGGATATGTTATTGATTTTGCTGATATTAAGCAAAATTTTGATGATACAAATAAAGCTTATTTGGAGGAATTAAATAGATTTAATGACCCTAACCAACTAGAAAATGCTGAACGAAATACATTTGCCGACGTTCTTGAAGATAAAGATATGTTAATTGCTCAAATGCACGAGGCAAAGCAAATTTTGTTTAATTATTCAACTGATAACCTCGAAAAATTTAGCTTAGAAATTTCTAACATAGAGAATAAGTCTGAACTTCTTGAGTTAAAGAAAGTACTTATCATAGCTAAAGATTGTTGCAATATAGTAAGAAATTTTGGAGACGATGATTTAAAAGATATTTTTAAAAATCTTGAAATTACCAAACTACCTAATATGATTTTCGAAATTCAAAACCGGATTGATATTATTAATCAAAAGGAACTATTTGTTAAAGATAATGCAAGCTCCATTTTAATTAATGATGCAATGCAAAATATTACCTTTAATTTTACTAAAATTGGGGAAGAAGAATTGCAAATGGTAGATGGTGGGTCTGACTTAAAAAATAAATGGACAAAAACTACTAGAGGTTTTGCATCTAATGTTGACCCCGACGATCCAGAATTTATATCACTGCAAAAAGCTTTTGTCCTAAAATTTAAGCAATACAATTTTACCCCTGATAGCGTTCAAATACTCGATGAGTATTCAAATGGATTAGATGAATTTTTAACAAGGCTTTCTAAACTTGATATGCGAAATAATGCTTTGCTGAAAAAATATGATGGTGATATTAAATTTGTGCGTATTCATAAACGAATCCATGAAAAAAATGTTTCAAATATATATGATAGTGGCAATACTATTAAATATGATAGTGACAATACGATTATATCAAAGTATGAAGATCATATTGTAGCAGTGCTTAGTCATATAAAACATGGCTTAGACCAACAAATTGGTAATAAGTCCGATATATTAAATAACGATGCGTTTTTTGAAAAAACTATTATGAAACAAATAAGTCAAGCTTTTAGAAAACTAGACGTAAAAAGCAACAGAGATAATAAAATTTTTCTAAAGACTTTAATTTCAAAACAGTATTTAGAACAAAGTAAAACAGATTAGAGGAGAAAATTTATGTCAATTAAAGAACATACAATAGCCTTAATAGATAACTTAAAAGCAACCTGTTCCGCTTATGGAATGGGTAATGATGGAAATGAATATAAAATTATTACACAAGTATTTTTGTATAAATTTCTAAATGATAAATTTGGCTATGAGATAAAAAAACTAAGTAACGAATTAAAAACAGCTAAACAATGGGAGCTTGTTTATTCGGAAATGTCTGAAGAGGATAGGTTAGATTTGTTAGATGAACTTGATCCAAATGTGCCTAGATTAAATCCAGAAGACTTAATATCTTACTTGTGGAATAATCAAACTAAAGAAAATTTTGATAAAATTTTTGATGATACAATGATAAATATAGCTGATCAAAATATTGATATTTTCTTTACACTTTCAAGTAATAAGACCAAGATTAAATTATTTGAAAGGCTGACTCCTCTTGTAACTGATGAGGGGAAACGCTCAGATTTTGCTAGGGCTTTAGTTGATAAACTTGTGAAATTTTCGTTTGACGAGGCTTTTAAAGAACATTATGATTTTTTTGCTCATATATTTGAATATTTGCTTAAAGATTATAATACAGCTGGAGGCGGCAAATATGCGGAATACTATACCCCAAATTCTATAGCGACCATTATGGCTAAGCTTTTAGTTGGAAATGATACAAATCTTAGAAATATTGAGTGCTACGATCCATCAGCAGGAACAGGGACTCTACTAATGGCGCTTAGCCATAAAATAGGCGTAGACAAATGTACAATATTTGCTCAAGATATTTCCCAAAAAAGTAATAAAATGCTAAAATTAAATCTTATTTTAAATGGGTTGGTGTCTTCTCTTGACCACGCAGTTCAAGGTGACACTTTGCTTAACCCTTTTCACAAGAGTAATGATGGACAACTTAGACAATTTGATTTTGTAGTTTCTAATCCACCATTTAAAATGGATTTTTCCGATACACAGAAACAACTTTCAGCAATGCCTACTAGATTTTGGGCTGGTGTCCCAAATGTACCTAATAAAAAAAAGGAAAGCATGGCAATTTATACTTTGTTTATTCAACATGTCATCAATTCATTAAAACCTAACGGAAAAGGGGCAATTGTTGTTCCGACGGGGTTTATTACTGCTAAAAGTGGAATTGAAAATAAAGTACTCAAGCATATAGTAGACAATAAAATTGTATATGGCTGTGTTTCGATGCCTCCAAATGTGTTTGCTAATACAGGAACTAATGTTTCAGTACTTTTCTTTGATAATTCTAAAAAATCAGAGCAAGTTGTATTGGTTGATGCCTCAAAAATGGGTGAAGAATATCAAGACGGAAATAATAAAAAGCGTCGTCTTCTTGAAAATGAAATTGATACGATAGTTAAAACTTTCCTTAACAAAAAGCCTATAGAGGAACTTTCAGTCGTTGTAACTTATGATAAAATTAAGGAAAAGAAATATTCACTTAATGCAGGACAATATTTTGATATAAAAATTGATTATGTGGATATTACAGAAGATGAATTTAATGAGAAAATGAAAGGTTATCAAGATAATTTGGCTAATTTATTTGCTGAGGGTAATAAATTTCAACAGGAGATTATGGAACAGTTGGGGAGGGTGAAGTATGAGTAAATTTAGTAAATATAAATTTAATGAACTATATGATATGAGTTCTGGAATATCTACATCTAAAGCTCAAGCAGGGCATGGATATCCATTTATTTCATTTAGTACAGTTTTTAATAATATATTCTTACCTTTGGTTATAGATGATTTAATGGATACTTCAGAAAAACAACGTTTAACTTATTCTATAAAAAAAGATGACATCTTAATTACTCGTACTAGTGAAACAATAGATGAATTGGCTATGAGTAGTGTTGCACTTCAAGATTATCATAATACAACATATAGTGGTTTTACTAAACGCCTTAGACCTAAAACTAATACAATGCAATTAGTATACTCTAAATATTTAGCATTTTATTTAAGAAGTTGCTTATTTAGAAAGGCTGTTAATAATAATGCTTTTATGACTTTACGTGCAAGTTTTAACGAAGATATTTTTTCATTTTTAGAATTAACCTTACCTGAATATAGTCAACAGATAAAAATAGGCGATTTATTATTTGTTATTGAGCAGAAAATCCAAAATAACAAAAAAATCATTTCACAATTGGAAGATATGGTAAAAACCATATATGACTATTGGTTTACTCAATTTGACTTCCCAGACGAAAACGGCAAACCTTATAAATCAAGTGGTGGGAAGATGGTGTATAATGAAGACTTGAAAAGAAAAATACCTGTTGGGTGGGAGGTAGGTAATTTTAAAAATTATATTTTAGATATAAAAAATGGGGATTGGGGTAAAGACAATAATATAGGTAATTATACAAATGAGGTTATATGCATTCGTGGTGCAGATTTTTATACGATTAAAGGAAAAAATCAAACTATTCCTCCAACCAGATTTATTAATAAAAATAGTAGCCATAAACTTTTAAAAACTGGTGATATATTAGTTGAAATTTCAGGGGGTAGTCCAACTCAATCAACGGGACGAATATGTTATATAAATGATATAACATTAAAAAGATTTAACAAAAATATTATTACTTCTAACTTTTGTCGAGGATTAACACTAAAAAATTTAAGTTATTTATATTGGTTTTATTTATGCTGGGATAATATATATAATGCAAATATATTGTTTGGGTATGAGAGTAAAACAACTGGAATAAAAAATTTAATGTTTGATATATTTGCTGAAACTTATAAAATTATTAATCCAGCTGAAAATATTATTAATGACTTTTATCAAATAGTTAGTCCTATGTTTGATAATATTCAAAGAATTAATATAGAAAATCAAGAGCTAACCTCTCTCCGTGACTGGCTACTTCCTATGCTTATGAACGGACAGGCTAGAGTGGAATAAAAGGAGAAAACGATATGGACGAAAATAATCCAGATTTACTATTGGCATTATTAATTGTAATGGCATTTACAATAGTAGAAAATCTTGAAAATGATATTTTATATAATGAATTTTATGAAGACATAATTTCACATAAACAATCATTAGAAATAATGGATTTAGATTTATTTCCAAATTTTAACAAATTAGCAAATAAATTTAATGAATTGAAAGAAAAGCTCAAAAAAGAAGTGGAAAATTATACAATCATTCTTCCTCATAAATACAAAGTATTTAGGACAAGGCAACTTGATAATAAAATAATGGATAGTGTATTTAAAAATACAGGAATAGATACATTTTTATTTAATACATCAGAAAACGGTATTGGAAATATTGTAATTATTTCTTT
>MDSO01000031.1_pt1 | contig 28026 bp, 4 predicted proteins | sample 1005691 | NCBI WGS metagenome assembly MDSO01 (sample SAMN05526595, study PRJNA338239) | gut metagenome | isolation source: stomach gut content | host: Acanthurus sohal | place: Saudi Arabia: Red Sea | collected 2011-04 | reverse complement strand
CGTACTCGTTATCGTAATCATTGTTTAAATCGTTCTCATTGTTATTCTCGTTATTGTAATCGTTATCAAAATCATTATATAAATCATTGTCTAAATTGTTCTCGAAGTCGTTATCTAAATCGTTCTCGAAGGTGTCCCAAAGATCCAAGTCAATCTCTTCCTCGACATAGTCATCTCCGGATTCAAATGCTTCTATTTTCGTTACCAAACTTTCTGCCTCTATATATTCTTCTTGGAGTGGATCTCGGTCTGTGAAATCCAAGTCTATCAATTCCGGCTCAAATTCTTCTTCGTATTCATTATTATGCTCCAGCCATTCGTTCTCTTCTATCTCCGGTTCATAGGTCGCTCCATTCGATTCCTCGAAATCCCCTAATCCATATACTGACCAATCGTCTATATATACATCATCCAGATCTGTAGATGCACTTGCAGGCGACTTTGCTGTTATGTCTTCGCTATCAAATTTTTGTGTTACATTTATATAGCTTTGATAGTTTTTATGCGTTACATATACTTGAATTTGAACTATTTCATCTTTTACAGTACTCGGTATTCGGTATTTTGGATTTGGTGTAGTCGTATTCCCTTGACATATATATATTTTATTCTTTTCTAAGTCTCCAGTAGTAATGGTATAAGCAGTAGGATTAGCGCTTATAACTTTTTGATTTGCTAATACAATCGGTTCATCTTGATATGCAATATATATCTCACTCTCCTTATCCACTACTGATGTATTTGAGCTACTTGAATAATAATAAAAATCCCTAAGATCTTTATACAATCCACTCATCTCAATTGTAATATAACCGTCTGTAGTAAGAATTATCTTTGGTGCTGGCAAAGTCAGTTCTTCCTCTGTAAAAATTTCTTCCGTCGTTGTCGGAATACCTGAAATATAAGATTTACCATCCTCTGGTACGCCATCATCTGTAGATGTAAGATTTTTTCCATAATAAGTAGCTACTAATTTTTGATTTGGCACATAATCTATAGGTAACATATCTTTTAAAATTGTTAACGGAGTCCCTATGGTATATTTTTCTAATTTGCCATCTTTTGCAGTGTTTCTTGATGAAGTCGCTTCTGTTACATAATATTTAATTATAGCATTGTTGCTTGTTATTGTAGTATCAGTATCAGTATTAACTATTGTAATTTTACCCATGTCATTAAAAGGATTTGCTAAAGTTGCAGGCTTATTAAGCTCAATTGTTGGAGCAGGTAATTTTTCTATTTTTCCTATATATGGGTCTTGTGTATTATTTACTGATTTCGCAATAACATATAAATAATCTCCTGGCTCCAAATCGTTCAAAGTAAATGCATTTAATCCACCTTTAGGAAATGGCTTGTGATTAGGTAGTTTTGTAGTATAGTAATAGAATTCATAACCTGCTCTTAAATTTACATTTGCTTTAGTTATAGGTCCTGATTTACTTACTAAACCTACACTTCCCTCTGTATTTATAGTTATCAATCCTGTCTGATCTACTAAAACCATGTTTTCTAGTTCGTCTGGTTTCGTTTCTTCAATTTCTGTTCTTCTTCCTACAGATTGCTGATAGTAAGTTGTGATTATTCCATCTTCATTTGGAGCAGAATTTAAATATACTATAATAGCTGGATGTTCATTTGTATTATCTTGCAATTCTAAATATGGTATTTGAGCATAAAATACATTTGTCACTATACCTGGTCCTGGAACTAATTTACCTTCATATCCGTCCAATTGTACCGAAGTTGATTCCCAAGTTAAATTAATTTTATTTGGATCTACATTTTCTTCTAATGTTACTTTAAGTAAATAATCTTCGAATACATCCATTACCTCTGTATCTTGTGGCACAAATTTAACTTCCTTAATTTCAATTTTATCTACAGTCAAATCTTTTGTAGTTGTTATATACGGAGTAGTTCTACTATAAAGATAAGGTCCACTTTCATAAGCTAGATCTGTATTTCTTGGTCGAATTTGTGTTGAAAATTCCGTCGGCAGTTTTAAAATACTTGTATCCGGACTAGGTATGATATCTGGCCAATATAAGTTTAACCATGCTTTCGGTAATGTAGAAAATCTGTACCATCCTGGATTACCTATATCTGTTGTTACTTGAGCATCGTTTTTTAAATATGTCTTTATTTCATTTTTTAATGTGGTATTTGAAATGCCGTTTATATCATCTAATTCTTTTTGTGATATATATCGATATGCTTCGTATATTGAAGGGGCATAATTTTGAACAGTCACATCTCCAGTTTCTGGATCATATTTAAATTCCGCTTCAGGAGCCTTTTTAGTCGGTTCACTCGTTGTTATACTAGAAATTTGTGTAGGATCTTGTGCCGTAAATATTACAGAGATTTTATCACCTTCAGTGAGACCTAACTCTGACATATTTAATTGTATTGTCTTCTCAATAACATTGCCACTTTCTGGGTCTATTGAGATTGATATTGGCGCATCATTATTTTTTCTGTATTTTACTGTATAAGGGAAATTTGCCTCCAAGGTTTCACCACTTTCTAAATCAGGAATTATTCTCATTATATTTGGATCTTTGACACTTGGATTCACATTCGTAAAAGTAAATTGGATGTTTGGTTTTTCTGGTATCAAAAATTTAGTCTTTACTGTATTATCTGTGCTTGATATAACTGCAGGTTCTGTATTCGATACAACAACAGTTATTGTTCTACTGGTATCATCTTTCAATTTGTCTGCCAACTCTTCAACTGGAACTATAAGTTTTATACCTATTTTCGTGCCCTCATCATTATAAGCATCTATCCAAGTTTGTTGTAGATCGTTACCACCGCCACTGTCTGGTGCTATGTTAATAGCTGTATCTATGTCTGTATCAGATGTAATATAGTCTCCTATCAATATTTTTACTTCAATCGGATCTTTTATGTCACCATACGTATCCAATTCAGCACCCGGAATTATAATTTCTACAGAATCTGTTTCTTCAATAAAAATTGCTTCTGGTGTCAGTTTACCGGTTGGTCCTTGATCCGGAGTTGGTATTATATCGTAAATATTAACTTTTTGTACTTCATTTTCACTGACGGGAACACTTAACCAATTATTAGTTTCTAATTGAACTGAAATTTCAATCTTGTTATCTTCGCTATCTAAGTCCCTACTAAACCCTTTATCAGCTAATTCTTTTGCTGTTACTGTTCCTTTGGCCGTTACAAGTTCAAGACCGTCCGATGATAATCCTGTTACAGAATCTTCTACAAAATAAATTTGACCGTTTATCGGTTTTACATTTGAGTTATCTGCAGGTGTCCAAGTATATTTAGCCACTAAATTATCTACCAAATGTCTTGGGACATCTTTCACATAAATATCTACATCTTTTTTAGTTGGCGTTTTAATCTGTTCTATAGCTAATGGAACAGTGGCTTCTGTTTTTACTTCGGAAGGAATATTAAACCAATCTTGTTTATCCTGTTCAATAGCAGATACGACAACTCTATCGCCCGCCTTCAATTTCAAAGATGATATATAAACTCCACCAATTGGATACGGCTCATATTTTGCATTCGGTTTAGTAGATCCCACAACTTTATAGTTTATGTCATAGTTTGCATTAGAGTCTAAACTTTTTATTATCATTCTGCCCGTTGGTTTACCATTATCGTATTTTTCACCATCTACTATAACTTGAGCATATGATTTAGTTAAATTCTTCCTTAAAATATCTGTTCCTTTTTTATCGGCCAATCCATGATATAAAGTAGCGGTTACTGTCAATGTTTTTTCTGTATCAAGATTTAACTCACTTCTAGGAAAACTTATTATTGCTGTACCTTCTTCTGTTTCACTAGGTTCAATAGTAGCGGTTACATTTGAATCATTTGCGAAAGTATTTAAAGCCGTATAAACTGTTCCTCCTATTTGCTGAACATCTATTTTCATGTTTGGATGTAAGGATCCATCACTGTCATATGCATTACTTAACTCTATTGTTACTGTATTATCATCCGTATTTATTTTTGGCCAAGATAAATTTAATCCTGTCGGTTTTAAGGTCGGATTATCTTGTTCATCTTTCGGTAATTGCGTTATATACTTTGTATATATTCTATCTGTAGTCTGAGTAAAATGCTCCACATCTACCACCGGATCTACATGGTAATCTATACCAATTATCAAACTCCTTACTAGTCTAATATCTTCATACGAAATCAATGCAACAATCTCTTCTTCATTCAAAGAATTCCAATTTAAATATTCTTGTATTACGGATCTGCTGAGTTGATCAGAAATATCCGCAGTAATTGTTACTCCGTCTAATAGTTCTTCTTCCTCATCGTTCCATATATTTACTACCTGACCATTGTGATTTATTTCTTTTTTAACAATAATTGCTAGACCTTTTTCTTCAGTCCATCCTACTCGGACACTTTTAAGCTTACTTACAGACTCAGTTTCTTCTACTTTCATAGATGTCCACCATTTTCCGTCATGATCAAAGCTTATTACTATAACTTCATCCTCCGATACTGCTAACTGACTTAACTCTAAACTAGAAATTCTTCCTATTCCACTTACCTGATTTATTTCCACTTCTTTTAACGGTGTCGTCACTTCTGATTCTGAAGCATTTTTATTTCGCTTATTAAAATACAATTTAGAATGTTTAGTCCACATCTTAGGAGCTAGCTGAATTGTTAATCCTCCTAATTCAGGTATAATTTCAAACGGCTTTGTCGATTTACCCATTGCAATCGTTCTAGCACTCATTTGCATGATTAAATCTGTCATTGTCAATGCATCGCTACCTAGTTTCTTGTCATCCGCATTATATAATTCTATCGTAAATATATTTTCGCTTCCGATTATCGCCAATATTTCCATCGCATCAAAACTTATTTTGGCTGTGTTTGTTCCTACTATTTGTTCTACTTTTAGTCCATCTTTTCCATTCTTAAGATTTGTCGTAATCTCTTTTGTATTCTTACTTCCATCGTTAAATGTTTTTTCTAGCTTTATTTTTAGTCCGGAAATAAGTTTATTATCTTGATAAGCATCCTCTATCTCTATTACTCCGGTTTCCATTGTAAACTCGTCCATGTTCCACTTTATGCTCAACTTACTCTCATCCGGATTTTCTGTTCCAGAATTATTGTCACTCGGATTTTCAATTGCATTACTACTTTTGGCCGCCGTCATCCAGTTGTCCGTATCATTTAACTTTATTTGTATGTTAAATTTATTTTCTACTTCTGATTTCGGTAACGTATATACCATATTTTCGCCTTTTAATTTCCAACTACTTCCTGTTATATCCGCCGTTTTGGTTTCCGTAGAATCTTGGCTCGTTGTATAACTTAATTCTAATTTCATATCCTTTAGACTGCCATCCGAATTCCATATCTCAGCTGTCTTTGGTATGCTTATTTTTACGTCGCCACTTTCTTCATCTACCTTTATTTCTATCTCTTCTTCTATTAATTCTACTATCGGATCCGCACTATACAGTACTTTTTCGGCCGTACCATCGTTGTCTGCGTCTAGCACAATTTCGAGTATGCTTCCTTCTCCTAATTCTAATTTCTCTATGTCGGCCGCACTTATGTTTACCGATCCATCTGTAGTTTTTATCTCTATTAATTCATCTGAGCCTTTTTTCCTATAATATAGTTTAGCGTCTTCTGGTAAATTATCAACTTTTAATTTTATTCCGTCCTTACTTTCTTCTATACTATCTTGATCTACACTTGGTATACTTGGATCCGGCTCTTCTGTAGTAGAATCGTCGGACGGATCTTCTATTTTATTCGATATGGCCGGTGCCGTTAACCAATCACCTTTTTCTTCTTTAATAGTAACTTGAATATTAAATTTATCTTTCGTATTTTCAGAAATATCGCAAATCATATTAGTTTCTGTCTCATCCACAGTCCATTTATTAGTAGATAAGTCCATAGTTTTTTGATCCGTCGAATCTTTCTCCGTATAACTCATTTGTAGCATAATTCCGTCTTTTAGCTGTCGCTCTGCGCTTGCTGGTTGAACCCAACTATATCTTGCTGGCGTAGCCCAAATATCCGCAGAGGCTGGGATAGAAATTTGAACTTTTCCTGGCTCTATTGCTTTTAATTTTATCTCATCTACTATTTTTTCTACAACTTTTTGACTTGTATGTAAAATCTTTTCCTCTGTAGTTGAGTCCGTATCATCTACTATTATTTCTACTTTGTCACCTGGTTCAAGACCTAATTTTAATAAATCATCTGAGCTTATCTCTACTGTTCCATCTTGGTTCGGCGTAACTTTTATCCACTCCGCCTTATCCGTAGAACCTTTCTTTCTATAATATATAGCATAGTCATCTGTTAAATTCTTAACCGTAAATGTTATCCCAGATTCATCTTCCTGTACTGCTCCGGATATATTTGGTCCGGTTGTTGTTGGAGGTACCGCATTTAAAATTACTTCGGATTCATTTGGCCTATTTAACCAATTAGTCGTATCTTCTATTTTGAATATAAGTTTGTTTACGTTATCGTCTATATTTGAAAGATCTACGTTATCGTAAATAATATGACTTTCTGTAAAATCTAGTAGCATATCATCAACTCTACTAATACTAAAAACTTCTTGGCTAAACAATTCTTTGCGACAACTTACAGATACGCCCTGTACAAATTTGCCATCAGCCCAAATATTTAAGGTCTCTCCCTTTTCTCCATATTCCGGATAGAATATGCTGGTCTCTAACATAACCAATAACTCATCTCTTTGTGCAGTAAAGTATACTTTAATATCTGGAAATACTAATGTGTATCCAACGTATGTTTTTTCTCCATTCAGTACATACCACTTAGAACTTTTTATTGTTGCATAAATCTTTCCATCCTTATTCCAATGCTCTATAACTCCTTCCGGTGGCGTTACATCATTATCTATGTTATCTGTAAATTTCGTCTTTTCATCATCCTCTAGTATAAATTCAGCACTAAGATCTCCGTAAATATCCGGATCATCATCTGTAACTGGTAAAATAAATCCGGATGAGGTGCCTGTTACTTCACCATCTGGTAGTGGCGCAGCTATAAGTTTTTGCTCTAGTATATTATTAGTTATCTCTGTTGGCGATATATTCATTTCATCTTTTACTATAACTTGACATCTTGGTGCCTCAACTGTAATTCTTATTATTTGTCCAACTTCTAATTTTCCTAATTTGGATGCCACAAAACTTAAAGTTGCTGTTGTACCTGTTTGTTTTACCTTTATCGGTATTCCTGTTTCAGCATCGATATTAGCCGAAAATTTTTCTATACTTCCATCCAACTTAACTTTTTCAATTTGTAAAGTTATACCTTCTCTTAAAATGTTATTCTCATCGTAAGCATTTTCAATGTCAATAGCAACTCGGTTGTCTACATTCCCCCATGATATTGGCAAAATTTCTTCTATCGGTCCATCGATGGCTATCGAAGCGTCAGATGGTTTATTTAACCAATTATTATCATCTATAATCATTTGAATATTTTTTGTATTGGCTAAATCGACTATGCTTTTTGGTATTATAGCAGTTTTGTTATCTCCTCTGGAAGCTGTAGTCCAATCTAGGCTCTCATCTGTTAACTCGACAATTATTGGATCCGGATCCGGCTTTGTCTCATCAGAATAGTCATACGTTATTGTTAAGGTAGCCTTTGGTTTAAAGTCCGATTCATTTACTTCAATTTGTACTTCACTCTTATCATTTATTAACGATACCTTTGGTGTGTTAAATTTTGTAATAGTAGCAATCTTTTGAATTTCTCTCGGCAAAGTATTCCACCTAGGATGATAAATACGAGCGTTAATTATACCTGAAGTTACATTGTCCCAAGGTTCAAAAATTTTATTATCCTCTGTTATCATATTCCAAAGTCCAAAACGTTTAAAAATTTCATGATCCGCTATTTGTACATCCGACTTAGAGGTTATTAGCTCACCTATTGTAGCCTTTATTTCTGATTGAGAATTATCGGCCAAAGTAAACTTTACAGAAAATTCTTCATCTTCAATCTTATCAACTGTTGAACGCTCACCAAATACTGCTGCAACTAACTCAGCGGATTCTTGTATTTCAAATTTAAGTACTTCATTAGTAGTATTTTCTAGATCTACTGCAATGCGAGGGGCTTGAAAAATTTCTTCTAATAACATAGAAACCGGGTGTTCTTTTCCAGTTTCTTTTAACATTACAACAATAACATTTCCATTTTCGAGTTCATCCTCATCACCTGGAATAGCATCTATTAAGTCGCCTTTGGTAAAAGTTACGATTGCTGTACTACTTACATTTGGATCCTGAGTAATATCTACGCTAATAGGTAAATTTGTATAAATTCCTTTTGAAATTTCTAGAGTTAAATCTGATTTAAGACCTGCTGTAGTAGTATCATAAGCATTTTCAATAGAGAATTTTATTTCAGTGTCTCGATCATTTTCTTCGTGATCCTCATCCGGATCAACTATCCACTGCATTGCGTATTCGCTACTCGCTGTTATGGCATCATCTATCATCATCACGTATCCACTATTTTTTAAATTGAACCAATTATCTGTATCTTCTATCGTTACCGTATATATCATTGCATTATCCGGAACGGTGACTATTGCGTAAATTGAATCTCCATCTTTAAACTTGTCCGTAATATCATTATTATTAAGATATAAGAAATTTTTAGATCCTGCTTCTGTTTCATAAGTAATTTTAATTGTCTCTTTTAATTCTCCATTATCATTTTTTAGTGAAATAACATTTTGACTAAGTTTTATTAAAACAGTACGGTTATCAAGGCTTAATATGTCAACATATGGTGGCTCAAATTGTTTAATAGTCTCCAGTTCATTTATTTCGGCAGAAATTACATTCCAAGTGTTTCCACTTATATTAGCACTTAAACTATCTCCTAGATCTCTACTAGAAGTCCATTCTTCCGGAATATCATCAAAAACAAATTCTCCCTGCAAATTCATGGTAGTCGAGATAGGCTCGTCCGAACCTGTGAAGCTAATCTGCGCTGTAAGTTCCGGACCAACTACTTCCTGATTGTTTGGCATTACTGGCCCATAGATGATTTCTTGAACTTGTTTAAATACTAATTTTTCTTTAGTACTTGCTTTCTCATCGAATTTTATCATCGGCGCATTAATTAATCCTATATCACTACTCATCATTGTTATGCTATCAAAATAATAATTATACAGGGACACTTGTACCAACTCTGCTTTAACAGACTGATATCCAGCCAAATTACCTAATTCTTTTGCCTCAAAATTTATAATGGCTTTACCGTTTTTTTGCTCGATTACAATTGGAATTATAGTATCATTATAATCGATAGACTCAGAATTTATTGTAGTTTCAAATTTTATTGACTGTGTAGGATCTGCATGTACTTTGGTTAAAATAAATTTATAACCATCAGCAAGGCCCAACTTACCGGACGCATCAGCCTTTAAATATTGGGATGAAATTTGTACAGCAACTTTATTTTTAGGATCCTCGGATTCCACAAATTCAGTCTCCTCGTTTATATCCGGTTTTTTCGGTCCTTCATCTAACGTATTCGAACGAATTTCCGTATCATACCAATTTTTATCGGTTATTATCGCCACTATATTAGTAGCACCTTGTAAATAATTATCCGGATCGTTTATTATAGCTACTTGCTTACCTTCTTTGGTTGTCCAATCCAAGTTTTCTAGTATAGCCTCTGTTATGGTCTTGGATATAACCAAAGCTCTAGCACCAGCTACTGGGGCCGGTATATATTCTAGTTTTACGGACCAATTATCCGTCTCAGACGAGATATCGTCAATGTTATCCACAGCCAAAGTTAACTGATTATCTTCTATATAAAGGCCCGGATTTAGAATTTGCTTTGTAATGCTATCAATCTGTTCTGCATCATTTAACAGCTCAATTTTAAACGTCTTTCCTCTTATTTCTGTAACCTCGAACTCGGCCAAATCTATTTCTACTATAGCGCATTTATTTTCTTCGGTTACAACCGTATTGGATTGTGGAGAACCGTTTAGAATTATGGAATGCTCAGTATCGTCTATAAACAACTTCATGGATAAATTATCTTTTAGGCCACCATTCTCAAAACCATTTTCTACTTCTATTGATAAAGTGTTGGATGAATCTATACCAGCTTTCCAATCTAACTTATACTCTTCTGGCTGAGGAATAGTCAAATCACTAGAATTAGTATTATCGAAGTTATACCAGTTCGCTTTGTCTGCTATATTTACAGTGATACGATTTTTGCTTGCTATAGCCGAGTCTAAAATGGTAGCAACAATTTTATTACCAAGTAAAGTCCAAGCATTTGGATCGATCGTAGTTTTGTCTACACTGTTATTCGTTGTGTAATCTACTATTATATTCTCGTTTAAAGCGGAACCATCCCAAATTTCGTTTGTAGTTACTAAGGAAACAATAACATTTCCGTTTGGTAATTCTTCTATTTCTGGCTGAGGTAATTTATTCATATTTTTTTCTATATAACTGATTTTACTACCGGCGCTATCTCTTAATTCTAGTATTACTGGGCTATCCTCTTCACTATCCACATGTAAAAGTGATGCGTTAAACTTTATTAAGGCTGTAGTTCCATCTTGGGTTATTGTATAGTTACTTGTATTTCTATAGCTCGTTGCTCTTATTATCGGATAGGCCACATCATTAACGATAGCGATTAAGGACAAATTGTCTTTCAGGGCAGTTTCATTTTCGTATCCATTTTCTACTTCTACATAAACATAATCAGCCGACATTTCGCTCGGTGTATACCAATCTAAAGTATACTCTTTTGGTTGAGGAATAGTTAGGGAACTAACATTAGTATTATCGAAGTTATACCAATTTGCTTCATCTGATATATCAACAATTATATGATTTTTGGTCGCAATATCCGAATCTAAAATGGTCGCAGTAATTTTATCACCAACTAAAGTCCAAGCATCTGAGTCGATAGTGATTCTATCTAATTCACTTTTACTACTGTTAGTCGCTGTGTATTCTACTATTATATTCTTGTTTAATCCGGACTCACCCCAAACTTCACTGGTAGCTTCTAAGGATACAATAACATTTCCGTTCGCTTCTTCTTTTATTTCTGGTTGAGGCAGTTTAGCAGCAGTTTTGTTTATAGCATTAATTTTATTACCGGCGCTATCTCTTAATTCTAATATTACTGATGTATCCTCTTCATTATTCAAATTTAAAAGGGTAGCGTCAAATTTTATTAAGGCTGTTGTGCCATCTTCATCTTGGGTTATTGTATATTTACTTGTATTTCTATAGCTCGTTGCTCCTATTATCGGATAGTCCGTATTATTAATTGTAGCAATTAAGGACAAGTTATCTTTCAAAGTAGTTTCATTTTCGTATCCATGTTCAATTTCTACATAAACGTAATCGGCCAACATTTCGTTCGGTGTATACCAATCTAAATTATACTCTTTTGACTGAGGAATAGTTAAGGAACTAACATTAGTATTATCGAAGTTATACCAATTTGCTTCATCTGATATATCAACAATTATATGATTTTTGGTCGCAATATCCGCATCTAAAATGGTCGCAGTAATTTTATCACCGACTAAAGTCCAAGCATCTGAGTCGATAGTAATTCTATCTAATTCGCTTTTACTACTGTTAGTCGCTGTGTATTCTACTATTATATTCTCGTTTAATCCGGACTCACCCCAAACTTCACTGGTAGCTTCTAAGGATACAATAACATTTCCGTTCGCTTCTTCTTTTATTTCTGGTTGAGGCAGTTTAGCAGCAGTTTTGTTTATAGAATTAATTTTATTACCGAAGCTATCTCTTAATTCTAATATTACTGATGTATCATCTTCATTATCCAAATTTAAAAGGGTAGCGTTAAACTTGATTAAGGCTGTTGTGCCATCTTCATCTTGGGTTATTGTATATTTACTCGCATTTCTATAGCTCGTTGCTCCTATTATCGGATAGTCCGTATTATTAATTGTAGCAATTAAGGACAAGTTATCTTTCAAAGTAGTTTCATTTTCGTATCCATGTTCAATTTCTACATAAACGTAATCGGCCAACATTTCGTTAGGTGTATACCAATCCAAATTATACTCTTTTGGCTGAGGAATAGTCAAATCACTCGAATTAGTATTATCGAAATTATACCAATGCGCATTATCTGTAATGTTAACCATTATATAATCTTTGCTCTCAATATCCTTATTTAAAATGGTAGCTGTAAGTTTGTTATCGGCTAGCCTCCAATCATTCGGACCGAGTATAGTTCTAGCGAATTTTCTTTTATTCATATTGGAAGCGATATAATCTACGACTATATTCTTGTTTAAAGTTGAACCATCCAAAATTTCTTGTGTAGCTTCTAAAGATAATTTTACATCTCCGTTTTCTTGTTCTTCTATTTCTGGACGAGGCAATTTGCTAACAGTTTTTTCTGCAGAACTAATTATATCATTGTTTTGATCCCTAAATTGTATTATGATCTTTGCTTCATTTTCTATCAAATCACCTAATTCTTTTGAAGCAAAAGTTATAATTCCTTCCTCAATAGCAATAGGTATTATCTCATCGTCATAATTGCCATCCGGATTAGAGTTTAATGTAGTGTCAAAGATTACTGAATTTTCTGAATTTGCATATTCTTTCGTTATTACCAAACTATATCCGTCTTTAAAGTCGGTAGCATCGTCGTTTAAATACTGATCGGAAATTTTGACTGCAACTTCGTTTTTAGGGTCATCGGATTCTACAAATTCTGGGTCTTCTATCACCGGTTTTTGTGGGCCTTCTGCTAAAGTCGCCGAGCGAACTACAGTATCGTACCAACTTTTATCGGTTATTATCGCTACTATATTTGTAGCGCCTTGTAACTTATTCTCCGAATCGTTTATTGTTGCGACTTTTTTATCTCCTTCTGTTTTCCATTCCAAATCTTCCAATGACGCTTCTGTTATGTTTCTGGATATAATCAATGATCTTGCGCCAGCTTCTCCGTTTAGTGTATATTCTAATTCTAGTTTTACGTCCCAGTCATTAGAATTAGATGAGCTATCGATGTTATCCACAGTCAAAGTTAACTTATTATTTACTACTGATAATTCTGGATTTAGGATTTTCTTTGTAATGCTAGCAAGCTCTTCCGTATCATTTAATAGCGTAATTCCAAATGTTTTTCCTCTTATTTCTGTTGCCTGGAATCCGGCTAAATTTACTTTTACTACAGCAAAATTGCCTTCTTCTATTACCGTCGTATTGGTTTGAGGAACACCGTTTGAAATTATGGAATGCTCAGCATCGTCTATAAATAACTTCATGGATAAATTATCTTTTAGGCCACCATTCTCAAAACCATTTTCTACTTCTATTGATAAAGTGTTGGATGAATCTATACCAGCATTCCAATCTAAATTATAATTTTCTGGCTGAGGAATAGTTAAATCACCAGAATTAGTATTGTCGAAGTTATACCAGTTCGCTTCGTCTGCTACATTTACAGTGATACGATTTTTACTTGCTATAGTCGAGTCTGAAATTGTAGCTGTAATTTTATCACCAACTAAAGTCCAAGCATTCGGATCGATCGTGGTTATACCTGAGTCTCTTCTATTACTATTAGTCGCTGTGTAACTTACTATTATATTTTCCTTTAAAGCGGAACCATCCCAAATTTCTGCTGTAGCTTCTAAGGATAATTTTACATCTCCGTTTTCTTGTTCTTCTATTTCTGGACGAGGAAGTTTGCTAACAATTTTTTCTACAGAACTAATTATATTATTGTTTTGATCTTGTAATTGTATTATGATCGTTGCTTTATCTTCTGTTAAAGTACCTAATTCTTTTGCTACAAAAGTTATAATTCCTTTCTCGATAGCAATAGGTATTAGGGTATCCTCATAATTTGTATCCATATTACTATTTTGTTCTGTTTCGAATATTACGGAATTTTCGGTATATTGTTTGGTTATAGCAAGATGATATCCGTCTTGAAAGTTGCTAGCATCGTCATTTAAATAATAATCAGAAATTTTAACAGCAACTTCGTTCTTAGAATCCTCGGATTCTACAAATTCTGGATCCTCTATCACCGGTTTTTGTGGGCCTTCTGCTAAAGTCGCCGAGCGAACTACAGTATCGTACCAATTTTTATCGGTTATTTCCACTACTATGTTTGTAGCACCTTGTAAATGATTATCCGAGTCTTCTATTGTAGCTATCTTCTTATCTCCGATTGTTTTCCACGCCACATTATTTAATTCTGCTTCTGTTATAGTTTTGGATATAACCAGAGATCTTGCACCAAATACTTCAGCTGGTGTATATTTTAATTTCACAGCCCACTTTTCTGTATTAGAAGATAGTTCATCAATGTTATCCACGGCCAAAGTTAACTGATTATCTTCTATATAAAGGACCGGATTTAGGATCTGCTTTGTAATGCTCGATACTTTTTCCTCAGCATTTAACAACTCAATTTCAAACGTCTTTTCTCTTATTTCTGTGACATCGAACTCTGCCAAATCTATTTCTACTATAGCGAAATTACCTTCTTCGGTTACAATCGTATTGGATTGAGGAGAACCGTTTAGAATTATGGAATGCTCAGTATCGTCTATAAATAACTTCATGGATAAATGATCTTTTAGACCACCATTCTCAAAAGCATTTTCTACTTTTAAGGATAAAGTGTTAGATGGATCTATACCAGCATTCCAGGCCAAATTATAATCTTCATCAGGTATTTCCACTTCCGGAATTTTTAAAGGACTAGAATTACTATTGGCTAAATTGTACCAATGGGTCTGATCTGCTATCTCTACAGTAATATGATTTTTGGTAGCAATATCCTTATCTAAAATCTTAGCGGTAATTTTGTTGGTTAGTGTCCATTCATCTGGATCAATCTCTGTCATACCTCTTTCTCTCTTATCAATGTTAGTAGCTGTGTAGTCTACTATTATATTCTCTCTTAATCCGGATCCATCCCAAATTTCGTTTGTAGTTTCTAAAGAAATAATGACGTCTCCGTTTTCTTGTTCTTCTATTTCTGGCTGAGGCAATTTGGCCGTAGTTTTGTCTATAGAGCTAAGTGCAGTGCCGGTGCTATCTCTTAATTCTAATTTTACTGAGCTATTCTCTTCATCATCCAAATTTAAAATGGTAGCGTTAAACTTTATTAAGGCTGTTGTACCATCTTGATCTTGGGTTATTGTATAGTTACTTGTATTTCTATAGCTCGTTGCTCCTATTATCGGATAGTCCGTATTATTAATTGTAGCAGTTAAGGACAAGTTCTCTTTCAAGGTAGTTTCGTTTTCGTACCCATTTTTTACTTTTACATAAACGTAATCGACCGACATTTCGCTCGGTGCATACCAATCTAAATTGTACTCTTCTGGCTGAGGAATAGTTAATTCACTAGAATTAGTATTATCGAAGTTATACCAGTGCGCATTATCTGTAATGTTAACCACTATATAATCTTTAGTCTCAATTTCCGAATTTAAAATTGTAGCTGTAAGTTTGTTGTCGGCTAGCCTCCAATCAATCGGACCGAGTATAGTTCTATTTAGCTCTCTTTTATTAACGTTGGAAGCGATATAGTCTACGATTATATTGTTACTTAAAGTTGAACCATCCAAAATTTCACTTGTAGCTTCTAAAGAAATAATAACATCTCCGTTTTCTTGTTCTGCTATCTCTGGCTGAGGCAGTGTGTCCACAGTTTTGTCTATAGAGCTAACTGTAGTGCCAGCGCTATCTCTTAATTCTAATATTACTGAATTATTTTCTTCATTATCCAAAGGTAAAAGGGAAGCGTCAAATCTTATTAAGGCTGTTGTTCCATCTTGTGTTATTGTATAGTTACTTGTATTTCTAAATCTATTATTTGTTGATCCTATTATCGGATAGTCCGTACCATTGACTGTAGCGATTAAAGACAAATTGTCTTTTAGCGCCGTTGCGTTTTCGTACGCATCTTTGATTTCTACATAAACATAATCGGCCGATATTAGATCAGGTGAATGCCAAGCTAAAGAATACTCTTCTACTTTTAAATCTCCTGTGGCATGGCTATATATATGATTCCAATTAAGTTGGTCCTTAACAAAAACTTCTATTTTATCCTTGGTGGCTATATCTTCATTTGAAATTTTAGCCACCATCATGCCGTCCTCTTCGTACCAATCTGAATTTATAATAGGCTTAGTTTTTGTTTCTATTTTCGAACTAGTGGATGCCATATAGCCAATATAAATATTATCCCTCAATTTGTTCGCATCACAAAGCTCGTCGGTCATTGCTAATTTTACAAATACATCCCCGTTCTCTGTTTCTTCTATTTCAACTTCGGGCAGTTGTTTAATAACTTTAGTTATATTATAAGGCGAAGTTTTCATCATTCCACTAAGGATTACTTCCACTTGTTTGTTATCATCCATTTCACTTAAGTCAAAAATACTAGTATCGAATTGTACCATAGCATTTTGTCCTTTGGCCGCTATTTCTAATCCTTCTGCATTTTTATTAACTGTTACAATAGGATAGGATACTCCGTCAAATTCAGCATGTAACTGCAAATTATTTTTCAAGGTAGTTGTTGGATTATCTTCATTTAGGCCATTTTCCACTGTAATATAAACATGATCTGCTGACATATTTGCTACATCATTGACCTCGGACCAATTGATAGAATAATTTTCTTGTACTGGAATTTCTAATTCTATGAATTTATTGGTGGACAGGTTATACCAATTATGTGTATCTATTACGTGTACTGTAATGTTATCCTGAGTCTCTATATTAGAATTTGATATCGTAGTAGTAATTTTACCATTTGCATAAGTCCAGTCGTTAGTTAGTAAAGTTTCGAAGCTATCAGTTTGTCTTCTGGATTTATCTAAGCAATCATAGCCGACAAATATACCTGTTCTAAATTGTCCACTTTCACTATCCCAAATCTCTTCGGTAGCATCTAAAGTTATTAGCACATTTCCATTAGTTTCTTCGATGATTTCTGGCATTGGCAATTCCTTAGTTGTTTTGGTAACCGAATTTATTTCTTCTGAAGACTTAGACAACGTTATTTTTACTGTTGTATTTGGCTCTAAATTAATACTTATTTCTGATATATCAAATTCTACGATGGCTTTTTCCGGATCAGTTTCATCTGCTGTTATTAACAAGCTCGGTGCTACTAATAGATTGTAGGATTGATCATTTACAGTAGCTATCAATTCTAAGCCTTCTTTTAATCCTTGGTTAAGTCCTTCCAAAGTTGTATCATAACCGTTTTCTATTTCCAAACTAATTTTATCTGCGTCTGTATTATCGGTGGCCCATTCTAAACTCGGTTCAGTAGCCACAAACTCGGTAGATAGCACAACATATTTTCTCGGTTCAATATTATTTTTCTGCCTATCAATTATTAAAATGACAAGTTGTTTATTAGAAAAGTCAGTACTACCATTATTAAATTTACTGTCAAACAAAAATTCTTTTTGAACTGTTAAAATTTTTTCATTATTACTATTAGGAATATCCTCAACGTTTACATACTCATTTTCATTTATAGGAAATAATGTTATCCTTTTTTCTACGTCTAGCTGGTTATGCTGCGTATAGGCTGTACTTAAATTATTTACTACATCTTTGTCTATCCAAAACGCATTTATTATTGTTTGTTTTGCTCCTGCCAACAACGCAGTTTTGTCTTCAAATTCAAATTTTATAGAAGTATCTTCATCATTTAATACTATTTCGATATCATCTATTCGGTCAACATTATGAGTGGATGTTTTTTCTAGCCAATTATTTTCTTCACTATGCAAAGTAATATTTACACCTAACTTCGACACATTTTCTAATGAATCGGTATTCAAAGTAAGGGTAGCAATTTTTTGTGACTGACCATTGATATATTGGGTATCAGTAAGTCGCCAAATATTAGTATCAAAACTTATTCCATCAATTGTTAAATCATAATCTTCTTTTAAAATTCCGTAGCCATTTTCTAAATTTAAATATTTATCAGCATTTTCTAAAGTCAATTCTAATCCATTTTCAGTGGCTAAAAAAGTTAATGGTATTGGCTCTATTGTAGCTTCATACGGAGCGGATTGAAGGATTTTCCAACTAGTACCGAATACGGTAGTAGAAATAGAGGATGCAACATTTCTTAGAGCAATAAAATCATCACTTAATTTAGTGGACATATCAATTTCATCCACTCTTATTGTGCCAATAGTATTGTTGTCAGCATCTTTAAAGAGGATTTCGGCATAAACTTTGTCCATGTCAACATTGTTAGAAGCGTCTATTTTTATAGTTCCATCGGAGTCTATATTCACATCTAAAATTTCAGCTCTATGTAGAGAAATAGGCATTATCCTAGATCTTGAAAGACTGCTATAATTATCCTCATTGACTAAGTCTGATTGCGAAATGCTATACTCATTCTCATTGGTTAAGTACGAACGAGATCTAATAAAGTCTTCTATAGAAACCTCTATGGTCATTACATTTGTATCAGTTAGATATCGCTGGGTAAATTCACTAGATACGGTCATTATAGAATCGGTATCTGATTCACCGGGTTGTAAAGTAACAATATTATCTTGAGTATTAGGATCTAGAAAAATGCCCAATATGTCACCATCATTATAAGTTATATCCAAAAATACTTTGATAGAGTGATTAAGTAATTCCTGATTTGTCGCGTTGCTAACATTTATAGTAAAGTTGCCTTGATCATCCACATTTACGATTTCAGCAACAGGTGGTTCGACAATCTTAGTTTCGGATTCAGCAGAGATAATATTCCACATTAATTGTCTTGGTGCTAATTTTACCCTGAATATATCCCCGGCATTAACTTGAGCACCTATATCTATTTTGGATATATTATCTTCTAAGTAAGCTAAAGTTTCTGGAAAATTCACTTCTATTCCGTTTGACTTAATTAATGTAGTCGTCATAATTAGATCATCAAAGGTCTCATCAGGTGGTAAAGTAGTAAGTAATATATTATTAAAATAATCATAGCTTACAGTAAAATCAGGTATTTGGTGAATATCAAAGGATTGAGGCTCTCCTTTAGTTGTACCTTTAACTATATTAATCTCAATGTTGTCGTTAGCCATTAAGTCCCATCCTAGATCATGAATGTCGATTATTTTTTCTAGGTGGCCTTCGTTTAGCTCTTCGTTAGAAATAGCTAATTCTCTAGAATAGGATACGCCAGCTGTATCCGTAAGTTTTAATTGCGCATAAAAAGTGCCTCCGAGTGCTATCGTATCTATATTGGCGGTAAGTTTTAACTCTCCTTTATCCGTAGATTCTACCTTCATCTGTCTTATAACATTTGGATTTGGATTGGTTAAATTTAATTGCAAAGATCTCGACGCTGATCCTACTATAGTAAAACTGTCTGCTCCTTCAACGTTAACTTCTATACCATCTTCATATGGTTTTCCATCTATTTCTGTTACTGGTAACATATCTAGCCTAGCCTGAGTCACTTGCACTTCTAAAGTATCCTTTATCGGATAAATAGCAAATTGCTCTTTAAATTCTTCTGTTAAGTCCAAATATCCGTATACTGGATCTATGGATGGATCGATATTATCTAGTTTAACTGCATCTAATTTTATTTTATATTCTTTTGAGTATTCTGTTCTCGGTATTGAAACTACTACAGTGTTTATATTATTTTCTTCTATTACATCTATCTTTGGTGTAGCAGCCTGCTTAAATATTTTAGATACACTGATTGTGTCCGGTGCTATGACCATAACATCTTGTCCAGATTTAAAATATTTTTCTGGATAGTTCACTTCTATATTAAAAACGTCGGACTGAGCTATAGAAGGTAAATTTACTCCGATGGTAGCATCGTCATTATCATTGGAGGAAATTTTATGAAATTTTATAGGATTATTTTGAAATTTGCATAATATATTTGTATTTTCATAGTTAAGATCTCCTAGCATCATTCCTTTATCTAGGAAAATTTCTAAGGTTTTAGCGTTTATATCTGCTTTTATTTCTGGAGAACCAATTACGACTATGGGCAATTTAGTATAAGAGTTGTAATCCAAAGTCTCATCTTCGTCCGAAACTCTGGTCTCTTGAATTACGAGAGTATATTTTCCTGGCCCAAATAATTTTAGTAAAGTGTTGTATTCTATTTGTCCATTTATAAGAGGGGAATAACTTAATTCAGCTAAAGTGTATTTTTCTAAATCTTCCTCAGTTGCTAAGGTATATTTAAATATTGGGCCGATAGATCGACTTGCTTGCGAATCGTTATTAGTTAATATATTGATATTTCCGTTTTTATCTACAGTTGGGACTATAGATCGACTTGCTTGCGAATCGTTATTGTTTAATAAATTAATATTTCCGTTTTCATCTACAGTTGGGAGTGTAGACCGAGTTGCTTGCGAACCGTTATTGTTTAATATATTAATATTTCCGTTTTCATCTACAGTTGGGGTTATAGTGGTGGATTCTGGCTCGACGTAGACATATTCCGTGATGACCTCAGTAACAACCTCGGTAATTATTTCTGGTTCACTGGCATAATTATATTCGCCTTTAATTAAATGACCGAATGAAGTTATATCTTGTTCGTAATAATCTCTATTGGCTACATTAAGTTTGAAAGCATCTTCTAAGATTATTTTAGTTGGCTCATATTCTAATTTCACTTCGTTACTATTTATAACTGCTTGATCTATATTTATGCTACCAAATACTTTGGTAGCAGTTCTTAGATCTGCTATAGCAATAGAGCTTTTATAATCACCGTCTATGTCCGTCCCATCTCTATCAACAATTATTGATTGTATACTAGAATTTTGAAGATGGATATCGCCACCATGAGCAAAGACAGTACCAGTTATTTCTGCGTTATCAAAATTTATTTCACTATCTCCTATCCCGGCTGTTAAATATAGATTACCATGAATAATCGTATTTTTTAATGTGACATTTGGTGCAGTAATAACCACGTTACCGTAAACTTCATTTAAAATATGTAATCCACTTGTTGTTACAGCTTGGTCGGCTATTCTATTTAATATACTAGCTAACTCGCCTCGGGTTATATATCCTTGTGGATCAAAAGTACCGTCGGGTCTCCCCATTAAATAATCTTCTGTTATTAATAGATCTACAGCATTTTTTGCCCAAGAAGATATTGTTCGTCCATCCGAAAACTCGTTGTAAGAATTTTTCATCACTCTTATATTGTGTTCTTTTAAATTAAAAGCGTTAACTATTGCGTAGGCCACTTCTTCTCTTGTAGCACTGGCGTTAGGTCTAAAATTATGATTTTGATAATTCATGATTTCTGACATAGCCATGATGGATTCTGTAGCCCAGTTTACATAGGTGCCGCTATCGTCCTTTCTATAAGTTACATCGTCGAAAAGTTCTTCATTAGCTGGTGTGAAATTAAATATGTTTTGGAGCCAGACAGCAACTTCAGCTCTGCTTATATTTGCATCGGGCCTAAAAGTTCCGTCTGCGTAACCAGTTACAAATCCGGCTTTATTCAATGCTGTAATACTAGGTTTGGCCCAATGTTGGCTTATATCTGTAAGATTTAAATTTTCGCTAGCATGGATAGGTATAGGTCCAAGAGCGGACAAACTTATGGATAACGCTAAACATTCTGCAATTCGTCGTTTAATTATTTTGCTCATTATAACTCTCCTTCAAAATATTATTTTTAATAATTGTTCTTAATTGTCGATATGAATTATTTTTTTGATTCTAATTTGTAATTATCAATTTTGAATATTATTTTTAATAATTGTTCTTAATTATCGATATGAATTAATTTTTTTGATTCTAATTCGTAATTATCAATTTTAAATATTATTCTTAAATATTATTCTTAATAATTATTTTTAATTAGTAATTTTAACTATTGCTTTTAACTATTTATATTAATTATTATTTTTAGTAATCAAGCTTAGTGAATAATTCATTGCCTTTTTTTACATTTTTATTGCATGTTACACAATCGAATGATAACATATTATGACTATAAAAGCAACAATTATTTGATTTATGGGGTAATTTGTATTTAAAATGTAACAAGCCAGAAACAAATACTTTTCTTCATAAATAAACTTCTTGCAATATTATTAAAATCGTTGTACTATATAGTAGTCAATAAAAATGTCTTAGGAGGAATATATGAAAGCACCAAACGTTTTAATTCTGTTTGCAGATGATCAGAGGTTTAATACTATCAATGCGCTAAATAATAAGGAGATCAAGACTCCAAACTTAGACAAGCTAGTGCAAAGCGGAACAGTTTTCACGCATGCACACATTCAGGGTGGCACTTGTGGGGCCGTATGTATGGCATCACGAGCCATGTTAAACACAGGTAGGTCGTTATTTAAATTAGATGATTTGGGCCAGGGTGTACCGCAGGAGCATACATTAATGGGTGAATTTTTCAAGGCTAATGGATACGAAACATTTGGTACGGGCAAGTGGCATAACGGCAAAAAAGCATTCAATAGAAGTTTTGAACAAGGAGATAGCATATTCTTTGGAGGGATGCATGATCACTGGGCTGTACCATTTTATCATTATGACCCAACAGGTGAATATAATCATGTAATAAGAAAATGTGTAGACCAAAACTATTCTAATCAAGTAAAGAAAACAGCCGGTCAATACATGCGAGCTGGAGAACATTCAACGGATGTGATAGCAGAAAGTTTACTAAATTTCTTAGACCAAAAACATGACAAGCCATTTTTTGCTTATACGTCCTTTTTAGCACCACATGATCCGAGAACGATGCCAGAAGAATTTTTAGAAATGTATAATCCGGAAGAGATAGAATTACCGCCGAATTTCATGAATTATCATTTTATAGAATATGATAACTGGAACTGTAGAGACGAAGTACTAGCACCTTATCCGAGGACATTAAAAAATACTCAACAACATATTGCAGAGTATTATGCTATGATTTCACATTTGGATTATAGAATAGGTTCTATTTTAGATAAATTAGAAGAAATCGGCCAAAAGGATAATACTATAATAATTTATGCCGGCGATAATGGTTTAGCATTAGGTCAGCATGGATTATTTGGTAAACAAAGTTTGTACGACCATTCTGTTAGAGTACCTCTTATATTTTCCGGTGCAGGAATAAAAGAAGCGATCCAAACAGATGCGTTAGTGTATTTATTTGATATATTTCCGACCTTGTGTGAACTACTCGGAAAAGACATTCCAAAAAGTGTAACTGGACAAAGTTTTTTACCTTGTCTTAGAGGAGAAAAGCAAGCTAGTAGAGATGAACTTTATCTGATGTATACTGACAAAATAAGAGCATTGACAAAAGATGGATTTAAATATATCGAACATCGATATCAGGGGGTAACCACTAGGCAATTATTCGATCTTAACGAAGATCCACATGAGATGTCTAACTTAGTTTTAAATCCGAATTATCAAGACAAGTTATCTGATATGCAAAAAAAATTAAAACAGCAGAGCGAAGAATCAAATGAGCTAAATCACCAACTTGGTAAAAATTATTGGGGGTAATTTTTTCATAAAACGTATATAAGGTAAAATTTTTGTCCATACTCTAAAATATATTTTAATAAAAAAAGCGAGGAATCAAAATCATGTATGAAGTATTGTCACATTTTACCCTAAGAAAAATCAATTTTGTAAAAACTCGAACTACGATTTTAAACTCTGTCAAACATTTATTAGAGCATGAAGACTTTGGCGATATCACTGTAGATGAAATTTGTCAAAAAGCTCAAATATCTAGGGGAACGTTTTTTAATTATTTTTCTACCAAAGAACACATCTTTAATTATTTTTTACGCATTTTTACTATCAAACTAACTTTAAAAATGCATAAGTGGGATGAAAATGAATCCTTTAAATCTAAATTAGATCAAATATATACTTGGTTTAAAGAAGAAAGAGAATATCCAAAATTTTTAGATAGCTACTCTTCTTTTTTATTAACTGTAGGAGAAGAAGCTAATGAAATGAAGTTAACAGATGCTGAATTCGTTTTTTTCTTTCCAGAAATAAAAGAGTCTGATTACGAGATGTATAACAACTTAACATTCCAAAAAATATTTGAAGGTATATGTGAAATAGCTAGGGCAAAGCACGAAATAAAGTTTGTAGCATCTAAAGAAGAACTAGGAAATATAGTTTCAGGAATATTAGTAGCAAGTCATACCACAGATCATTTAAATAATGAAGTAAATCATCTAGATATCTTCTATAAGATCTTGTTATAATCGAGAAAAAAATGGAAGCGACCAGAGAGATAGAGTCGCTTTTTTTCTAATCTATTTATTTTATCAAATTAGCCGGATGACTTGGCACTTTTTTAAAACTTCACTATAATCTATAATATACTTATTCAGATAAATTACTCCATCCATCAACTTCTGGTGTAGAAAAGCTAAGTTTTAACTAATGATCAAAAATTTGTCCTAAAAATGAATTAAATTTTAATTCAAAATAAGACATACATAAAACTTGGATATTTTATTATTAAAATGAATACTATTTATAAGTAGGGAGGAATTTTATGTTAGCAACAAAAATGAAATTTGATAAAAAAACGGGTACTATCCTTAGTTGTGGGGGTAATACAATCATAGTAGATATACCCGCACAAATAGATGGGATACCGGTACGAGCATTAGGACCAAAATTATTTGACAACGGATATAAATTATTAAAAATAACATTACCAGAAGGGCTAAAAATTATAGAAGATGAAGTATTTTCTGGATGTTCTAATTTAATGGAAATAACTTTACCAAGCACTATAGAAGAAATAGGAAACAAAGCGTTTTTTGGATGTTCTTTAATAAAAGAGATCGTTCTACCAAATACAGTTAAAACTATAGGAAATGAAGCATTTTCTGGATGTTATGCAATTACCAAAATAACTTTATCACAAGAACTTAGACAAATAGGGATAGAAGCATTTGCAAGATGTTATAGTTTAAGCAAAATAGAATTACCAAATAGTTTAATAAAAATAGGAGACAGAGCCTTTTTGGAATGTTCTACATTATCTCAGATAGTAATACCGGATGGGATAAAAAAGATAACTGAAATGATGTTTTCAAGATGTTATAACTTATCAAAAGTAAAATTACCACTTAATACTACAGTAATTTCTGCTGGGGCATTCAATAAGTGTGCAAGTTTAATCAAGATACAACTACCACCCAAAGTAACTTCAATAGGAATAGGAGCTTTTCACGGATGTAAAAGACTAGTAGAAATTATACTACCAAATAGTGTAACCTTTGTAGGTAATATAGCCTTTTCAGAATGTATATCATTAGAAAGAGTAATAATGTTTGAAGGGGTAAAGTATATAGGCGAGGAAGCATTTTATTGCTGTAATAGTTTAAGGATTATATCAATACCTTCTAGTGTAATATCACTTGGCCAAGGAGCATTTTCACTATGTAGAAATTTAGAATATGTAAGATTATCAGAAGGTTTATATTCTATTGGAACCGGCGCATTCTCCAGATGTTATAATCTATCCAAAATCCAAATACCAAGCACTGTAAATGATATAGGCGATTTAGCATTTGCCGGATGTTATAATTTAGAAAAAATAACACTAAATGAAGGTCTAACTTATATAGGTATCGAAGCATTTGCTGGATGCTCCCGCTTAACCGAAATAACATTACCTAGTACTCTTGCTTCTATAAACTCTCACACGTTTTTTGGATGTTATAATCTATCCAATGTAAACATAGCAGAAGGAATAACATCCATAGAAAACAAAGCCTTTGTGGGATGTATTAACCTAAGAGATCTAACAATACCATCTACGGTTACATTTATTGGAACCAAAGTTTTTGCTGGCTGTGGTAGCCTAAGTAGTATTACATTATTAGAAGGGCTAACTTATATAGAAGATGAAGCGTTCAATGGATGTAGCCAATTAAGAGATATAAGCATACCAAATAGCGTAACATCATTAGGTAATAAAGCATTTTGGAAATGTTCTGGTTTAGAAAAAGTAATATTACCAGCCAGTTTAAAACATATAGGAGCTAGCGCCTTTTCAGGATGTAGACAAATAACTAAATTAGATTTATTATCTGGATTAGAAACAATAGGAGATAGAGCTTTCTCTTGGTGCAATAAATTAGAACAAATAAAAATACCTGATACTGTATTACACATCGGATCCGAAGTATTCTGGATGAGCAGTAATCTACGAGAAATAGAAGTAGATAAAAATAATAGCAACTATAGTAGCGAAAACGGCGTATTGATGTCCAAAGAAAAAGATGTACTCATTCAATGTCCAGAAGGTAAAGAAGGTTTTTACAAAATGGCGGAGAGCACAACATCTATAAATTCAAAAGCATTTTTTAGATGTCATAAACTAACCGAAGTCCAGCTATCTAATAACATTCAGTCCATAAATGAATATACTTTTAAGGACTGCTATAATTTAATCAAGGTAACATTTTCGGATAACTTAAAATCCATTAAAGAAGGTGCTTTTGCTAATTGTAAAAGTTTAAATGAAATATCTATACCAAGTAGTGTAAATTTTCTTGGAGATCGAGCTTTTGCCAAATGTAGTGGATTAATCTCAGTAACAATTCCGTGTAGTATCGAAACAGAAACTTTCTTAAAATGTTCAAAATTACAATCAGTAACCATACTAGACGGTGCAACATCTATAGGTGATAGAGCTTTTTCTTATTGCCAAAATTTAATTAAAGTTAAACTAGCAAATACAATTCAATCTCTTGGCTTAAGCGTCTTTTCCAAATGCTATAAATTAACCAACATCATTTTACCTGAAAATCTCGATTACTTATCGAATAGATTGTTTTCAAATTGTACCGAATTGAATAACATGATTATATCATCAAATATTAAATCTATAGGTTATAAAACTTTTATGCATTGCAACAATTTAGTTGAAATAACCCTTCCTAACACTTTAGAATCCGTAGCCAATGTTGCATTCTTAGAATGTAATAAAATACAAAGAATTTATTATAATGGGAGTTCTCAACAATGGGAGTCCTTGACTAAGTCTTGTTTACTTCCTCAAAATGTTTCTGTTATATACTTTTAAAAATTAAAGGCCATGAAGTTTTATATACCTCATGGCCTTTTTTATTATAGATCTATAGAAATCATTTCTGTAGCGCCTTCTATTAATGTTACCGAATTGTTTGTTTGATCTATTAGAAATTTTTTGAAATTTTCTCTTTCTAGCAAATTCACTTCTACCCAAATCTCAACCGAATCTGTAAATATAGAATCACGAATTACATAATTATTGCTTTTTAATAAATATTCTACCTTCCCATATTCGGCGTAAGAACAAGCTACACACATTAATTTTATTTCTACTTTTTTTATTAATCCGGATTTTACTATAACTTCTTTGGCTGCACGAGAATATGCTCGAACTAATCCTCCAGTACCTAGTAAAGTACCACCGAAATATCTTGTAACAATAATTAACACATTTTTAAGTTCGTTTCCACTTATAACATCGAAAATAGGTCGACCGGCTGTACTTCCGGGTTCTCCATCATCACTAAATTTTTGTAATCCGTTTTCTAATAAATATGCATAACAATTATGATTGGCTTTTAGATTGTCTTTCCGTACTTTCAACAAATACTGTTCTATTTGATCTTCATTTTCCACAATAAAAGCATGTCCGATAAATCGGGATTTTTTTTCTATTATCTCAACTACGGCTTCATTTTTAATTGTCATAAACATATTTTTATACACCTACCTATTTATATGTAAAAAACGGAGAAAGAGGGATTCGAACCCTCGCATCGCTTTCACGACCTACTCCCTTTCCAGGGGAGCCCCTTCGACCTCTTGGGTATTTCTCCAAATATAGTCGTATTATAGCATAGTTTGTCTATAT